>Ga0224501_10000006_pt1:0-287500 | contig 288993 bp, 268 predicted proteins | sample SF_Oct11_sed_USG_4_FD_169105 | JGI IMG/M metagenome (GOLD analysis project Ga0224501, IMG submission 169105) | Sediment microbial communities from San Francisco Bay, California, United States - SF_Oct11_sed_USGS_8_1 | ecosystem: Environmental > Aquatic > Marine > Sediment | place...
ATCATTCAACTACTAGAAAAAATGAGGCAATGAAATATGCCTTATAACAATTCGTTCAAATACGCAGGTGTTTCACACCTGCTCGGACCGCGCAAAATGCGCGCGGCCCTTTAACTCTGACGTTAGGAGTAAGCAAGATGAGACTATCAAAATATATCGTGCTTTCATTGTTTTTCTTAATTATTTCCGAAGTTCTTGCTGATGACGTCGAGTCCAAAGTAAAAAAATGGGTTGAAGAGCAGTCGATAAAGAAACAACTTGTTATTTTACAGTCGACAAAGAATTATAACGAAGCATTAAGAACGGCCAAGTTGGCCTCGAAAACTCTGAAATTGAAATTAGATCTTCGTGGTTTGGATCATAATGATGCAACAGGTCTGACATTTTCAAAAGAGGTTTGTGATGGGGAAGGGGGGTTCGGATACCCCTGTTATATCGCTCGGGGCCGATATGACGATGGGGATTATGTAAGTATTGAGCATTCATCTGCCTATAGTGAGTTCTCCAATGGATTCTTCATTGTGGTGGCATCGAGCCATCCAAAAGGGTCGAATGAAGTTACCAGTGTTCTCGAACTAACTAGGAAACATTTTAAAGATTCCTACGCGAAAACAAGCATGGTTTATATGGGTTGTATGCATTAAATCGATAATGATGGAATAAGTCATTGAAATTGGTTTTCTCAATAGCACCGCCTAAAAAGGATCTAAAGGTCGTGCTTCGTACGGGACCTCGCGGACACCGCGCGGCCATTTATGCTAAACGTTATGTTTTAAAAGGGTTTACCCATGGAATTTAGTGATAAAGAACTGGCAGTGATTGCCAGTGCAAAGAAAAAAGTTAAGACAGCAACATTCCTCAGAATTGTGTTGGTTATTGCCATGCTGTCCGGGATTGGCTTGATGTTCACCGGCGTGGTGGTTGCCGAGCAAATTGTTTATTTGGCGGTAGCAGCGATTGTTTTGGCTACTGTACTTCCTCAATTTGGCACAGGGCCAAGGTACGAAGAGTTATTAAAAATACTGGAAAGCAAAGCTAATGCGCAGCGTTCAAAAACATGACGAGGTGCGGCAATCTGGGCCTTCGGCTCCTGCGACGCTCACAAGTTCGCGCCCATGCGCATGGCGTTACGTGACTGGAAGGAATGATCGATGCTGGACCGGCGAAAGATGTAGCGAACCTCATCAGGGAAAGCAAGTCTTATGAATAAAAATAGATATCTATCTTCACAATGGAATAACTACCTGATGATTGGATTGGGTATACCGGCGGTAGCCTATGCCGGAATCATCTTCTTTACATCTGCTCTATCAGAAAAAAATGGTTTTTTCGGTATGGTCGCGGTCGGGATTGTATACTGTCTTATTGTTGAGCAGCATTCATCGATGTTGCTTAAGTGGAGAATTGAAAACATTAGCGATTATATTCCAACAAAATATAGTGTTTCAGAAAGGTTTATAGTCGTTTTATACAATCTGATATGGTGGGTTCCTATTGCGTTTCCGTTTTCAGGTATCGTCAGTTTTAGATCCGGCTCGACAATATTCTTTTTTGTGACATTTTCAAGGGCGCTTATCAATCTATACCGAATCAATGTGCTTACACCAGAAAAAGCATTTCATTTTCCTTTGCGGGGACCAAATTGATATACAGTTCTATAAATTCGCTAATAAATCGTCACATGATAAACAGGGCCAGAGTAAAAAATTACATTGAAAAATCGCTTCGACTTCATGTATCGTTTTGGTCCAGGAGAGTCTTTTTGCACGCCACTAAAAAGTCCTGATTGATATTGGAAACATAAAATCAGTTCACCGAGAGGTGTCCAAATGCGTTTGAAATTCGTGTAAAAATTGGGTGCAGCGTTGTTGGACTGCGTATTGGCCGGCACAGGGATTGCGCTCGCGAAAGATATCCCATCCAAAGCGAACTCCGCTGTCACTGACATTGTGTTTGAGTATGACGCGAATGATTTTTCAACGTACGCCGTTCGGGAAAGTGGATTTGTCGATGTAACCTTTGCGCGCAATACGCCGGATGCGCTCTACGGTGAAATTCTGACCAAGTTGAAGAATCACCCTGATATCAAGGGCGTTCTCGCAGGCAAAGGTGGCCCTGGTTGCTCGGGTTTTTAGGTGCACCGAAATAGCAGCGTTACACAATTAAGGATGGGGCAAAATGGCAAACGACTTCGTCGGCGCTGAGCATGAGTTTCACAGCAAGGAGTTTGCGCTCGGCTGGGCCGAGCGATTCGTTCCTACGCCCGAGCGCCTGCGGTTGTTTGATCTGATCTTTACCGAGCTCACGGAAGCGGTTCCGGATGATGGGCGCATTGTTGAGTTGGGGATGGGGCCGGGCTACCTGGCGAGTTATCTTCTCGAGCGAATGCCCAGCGTCTCGTACTGCGGCATCGACTTTTCCACGCCGATGCTGGACATTGCCCGAGAACGGCTAGAGAAATTTTCGCCGCGAGTCATTTATACCCAGGCGGATCTGGTCGATCAGGCCTGGGAACAGCGCGTCACCAAACCTGTGCATGCGATCGTGTCCACGTGGGCATTGCATGATCTGGGCAGCCGGGACAACATCAATACTGTTTACCAGCGCTCGTTTAGCACCTTGAACAGTGGCGGTGTCCTGATAAATGGCGATTTCATCAAGCCAATCGACGCTGTACAGGAGTTCGAAGGCGGGCGTATTTATATTGCCGAGCATCTTGAGAGCCTGGACAAACTGGGCTATTCGAATCCCCGTTGTCTATCAGTATTCGAAACAGAACTAGACAACCCCACTTCAGCACAGAACTATGCTTGCATAATGGCAGAAAAGTGACGATTGCGTAGAATAGATCGCACTCATGAAAAACAATTACGAAGCACTGAATAAGCTCGGCTGGAGCGACTGGTTCGCGCAACGGGCAATATGCGAGCCAACCGATGCCATTGCTCGCGTGGCGGCAGTGGACCGTGACCAGTTGCTGATCGAGGGGCAGGCCGGGCAATTCCGGGCGAAGCTGTCCGGCAGTTATTTGCACCACCATGTTCCCGAGCAATTTCCCTGCGTCGGTGACTGGGTGTGCGTGGAAAGACAACACGGTGATGACTTTGGCATCATCCATGCAGTGATCGAACGCAGGACGTCGCTGCACAGGAAATCAGCCGGCCACAACGTCGAACACCAAATGATTGCCGCCAACATCGACTACGTGGTGATCGTCCAGTCATGCCAGTTTGATTTCAACCTGAATCGCCTGCAGCGCTATCTTGTCATGATCCTGGAAGGCGGTGCAGCACCGTGCATCTTGCTGACCAAAACCGACCTGGTCGATCCGGGTGTGTTGTCCTCGCAACTGGCCGAGATCGCTTCTGCCGGTATTACCGCTCCGATTTTCCCGCTAAGCAATGTTACCCGTCATGGACTGGATGAGTTCCGACATCTGCTAGTGCCGACCAAGACCTATTGTTTTGTCGGTTCATCCGGGGTGGGCAAGAGTACGCTGATAAACCACCTGATTGGGCACCAACAGCTGGAAACAGGATCAACCAGTGGCACCGGTGAAGGACGACACACGACGGTGCGTCGGGAACTGATTCGCCTGGAAGGCGGTGCGCTGGTTATCGATAATCCCGGGATGCGCGAACTTGGCATTATTGATGCGAATGAAGGCATCGGCGACAGCTATGCCGACATTTCGGCGCTATCAACCGGCTGTCATTACCGGAACTGCAGCCATACTGATGAGCCGGGATGTGCCGTGCTTGCCGCGGTGCGCGATGGCGAGATCAGCACGGAATCGCTTGGGAATTTTCACAAGATCAAGGAAGAATCCAGGTTTAATGACATGTCCTATGCTGACAAGAGAAAGAAGGATCGGAACTTTGGCCGATACATCAAGTCGGCCAAGAAGGACTTGAAAAAGGACAAGTAGCGTCGGTTCCGGGGTATAGCCCCGCACGCCAGACTATATAGTACTATCGGGCACAATCAGGCACTGTCAGGTAATAATAGAGTATGAAACCCGATATACGATTTGGCGATATCCTGGATCAAGACGTCGAGGTCATCGTGAACGCCTGGAACAGGAATATCATTCCCTGGTGGCTGTTGCTGCCACAGGGCGTATCAGGCGCGATAAAAAAGAAAGGTGGCTATGCACCGTTCAGGGACGTGGCCAGGTTTGGCCCCATACCGCTCGGCGAAGCGCGGCTAACCGGCGCAGGCACGTTGCCATTCAAAGCAATCATCCACGTGGCGGGCATCAATATGTTCTGGTGTGCCACGAAATCATCAGTCACGAATTCAGTTATCAATGCCATGAGACTGGTGAATGAAAACGGCTATAAAAGTGTCGCGTTTCCCCTGATTGGTGCGGGTTCCGGAAACCGGGGAGAGCAATGGTCCCTGGATTTAATGAACCACGCGTTTGAGCAAGTGGAAAGTGATGCAAAAGTATTCATCGTCCGGTATAAAAAAGGACATTGACGATATTGCCGGGACGGCGTGGACACCGTTATCAGGTTAGCGCGAACTGCGATAAAAATGAGCCGCCGCTCGATGGTTAGTGGCCCAGCGAAGGATTGGGATAAGGATTGGGGCAGGATTATAAAAAAAGGGGGAGAGCATTCGACATGTTTAGACTGGAAGTCGATAAGGAGATTAACCTGGTCTTTTTGCAGAACTCCATGGCACCGGAGCTGTATGCACTCGTGGAAAGCAACCGGGATTACTTGCACCAGTGGATGCCCTGGGTTGAAGGCACAACATCAGTAGCTGATATTGAATCGTTTATTGAGCGCTCTGTTAACGGTTTTGCCAAGGAAGCCACACTGGTTTGTGCCATCGAGTATAAGGGAAAGCTCGGCGGTATCATCAGTTACAACAAGATTTCCAAAACTCTGAAGAAAGTAGAGCTGGGCTACTGGCTGGCGGAAGCATTACAGGGCAACGGAATCATCTACCGGGCATGTAAAAAGCTCATCGACTATGCGTTTCATGAAATGAATATGGAAAAAGCAGAGATCAGGGTGGTGACAGGCAACCTTGCCAGCCGCAAGGTCTGTGAAAAACTCGGCGGCACCCTGGAGGGCGAGATCAGTCATAGTGAAAACCTTCATGGGAACATTGCCGGCCACGCGGTGTACGCTATTCACAACAAGTAAGTGGCGGCGCAATCAAAAGCCAGGCCCGCACGGTTTGGCAGGGAGTATTGTCTTCGTCTTAAATGCGTATCATTGGTGTTAGCGCTATCAAAGGCCATTCTGAAAGACTTTATTCTGGAGCCGGAACAGGACCTGGAGCGTGTAAAGCAGGAGTTGGTGCGTCACATTGACCTGACGAGAATGGAGCCGGGTTGTCTCGTATTTAACGCGATTCAGAATACTGCAGATCCGAAACGCTTTGAAGTTTATGAAGAATTCGTAAATAGAGCTGCATTCTCGTTCCATCAACATGGAGTGCGCGGCCCCGCATGGGGAAAAATCACTGGAAATGTGGTAAGGTGCTACGAAATCGAAGGGGTTGACGCAATCTGACAACCTATCGTCCTTCTGGCAGGTTATTTTGCTGCCGGCGTTAGCCGGTATGGGCCTGTCATCCGGCCGCTGACCCGGATATCCCGAATCAGCCGGTCGACTCCAATCCAATCACACCCGCCAGGGAGCATCATGCATACACGTCACAGAATTCAGTTTCCAAAATCCGAATCTTCAAAACTCAACCAGGACGAAGTCTATTTCTATCTCCAGGAACAGGAAAAGCAGCGCAAAATCCGCTTCCATGATTACGACAGGATCTACCAGGTGCAGGGCCTGTATGAGCAGATCTTCTATGATCGCCTGAAATGCACCTCCCCGGAGAAAGTCACCGCCATCCTGGCGTCGTCGGTAAGGCAATCAGACGACAACTTGTCTGAATTGCGCGTACTGGACTTTGGTGCCGGTAACGGAATGATGGGCGAGTCCCTGAAGAATCACGGTATCTCGCGATTGATTGGTGTTGATATTATCCCTGAAGCGAAGGAAGCTACCTTGCGAGACAGGCCGGGGCTGTATGATGCCTACTATGTTGAAGACTTCACGCAACTGAGCGCCGAGAAGAAAGAAGATATAGCCTCGTGGCAGTGTGATTGCATGGTTACTGTGGCGGCGCTGGGGTTTGGCGACATCCCGGTCAAGGCATTTATCGAAGCCTTCAATATCATCAAGACCAAGGGCTGGGTCGCGTTTAATATAAAAGAAACGTTTTTCGACGTCAGCGACAAGTCCGGGTTTTCCAAGATGATCCGCGACCTGATATTTTCCAAGTACCTGGATGTCTATCATATCGAGCGCTACCGCCATCGATTGTCTATCGAGGGAGAGCCGCTGTATTATTTTGCCATCGCGGGACGAAAGAATGCCGACGTATCCAGGGAGTTCCTTGAGTCGCAAGGCGTCAGCGCCTGACAGGGAATAACGGTCCTGGCTCCTGCGCTGTTAAAATCATCTTATAGCAGGCAGGAGCATGCCGATGACGGATTCAGCCGCAGTCGAAATCAAGGCGTTTGTGCCAGCCAAGGATTTCGGTTTATCCAAAAAGTTTTATACAGACCTTGGCTTCGATCTGAAATGGACCGATGAGGAACTGGCGTATTTTGCGTGCGGGGCGACGAGCTTTCTTCTGCAGAACTTCTATGTCAAGGCGCACGCCGACAACTTCATGATGCACCTGCTTGTCAGGAATGCCGATGACTGGTGGAACCGGCTGACGGCAAGTGGCATTGTTGATCGCTACGGCGTTTCCATGACCGAACCGGGAGACCGCAGCTGGGGCATGCGGGACTTCACCCTGATCGACCCATCCGGCGTGTTGTGGCACATCGCCAATAATATCCCGCAATCATAATAGCGCCTGGAGTTCGTTTGCTGTGCCGTAATCGGCTGGATGGAGAGCCTGCCCGAAGGCCGAAAATCACGTTTTTGCCGGGGTGCACACCGATCCCGGGTTACCCGGTGCCCGCCGTTAATCCATGAAGCAGGTGAAGCCGGGAACGGACCCAGTCCCGGTTCCGTTACGGAATAGGGTTGCCGCGCATGTCATGTCGCGGCAAGGGCAGCGCAAAGGCCACTTTTTGCGCTATCATCCGGGGAAATCATCCGCCAACCGGAGCCTGTAAAATTTTATGGAAAACCGGCGTCACCCGAGAAATCCTATTGCCGTAATGATGAAGGTATGGCACCCGCAGTTTGGCGAAAAGCTGGTGACTACGCGCGACCTGTCAGATGGCGGGCTGTTTATTGTTTGTGACCCGGCTACCATGCCGGCAATGGGCGAGATCCTGGACGGGCAGGTGCAGTCCGAACATGCCGAGTTGCCGATTGTGAAAATGGAAATTGTCCGGGCCGAGAAAGACGGGCTTGGGTTGCGATTTGTTGGTACATAAAGCTTACACCCCTGCCGACAACCGAGTATTTTCCCCATGCAGCCCGACCAAATCGCTGAAACCTACAACAAGATCGCCGAACACTGGGACTCTCCCGACTTTAATTACGACAACGGTATCAGTCAGCACCAACGTGCCCTGGGGTTGGCACCGCAGGCCGGCGCCGCGCTGGACGCGGGCTGTGGCGCCAGTGGTCGCATTATTGAATTACTGTTGGCCAAGGGCTACGACGTTGAGGGTGTCGATATCTCCGTGGAAATGTTGCGCCGCGCGCGCCGCCGCCATCCTGGTGTTGTGTTTCACGAGGCCAACATTTGCACCTGGGAGTTGCCACGGCAATATGCGGTTATCAGTGCCTGGGACAGCATCTGGCATGTGCCGCTGGCGCAACAGCTGCCGTTAATCAAAAAGTTATGCAATCATCTCGTGCCGGGCGGAGTGTTGATATTTACCACCGGCGGTGTTGAGCAGGCGGATGAAATTACGCCAGATTGTTTCGGGCAGCCTTTATATCATGCCGCACCCGGTATCCCGTCGCTGGTGCAGGCGCTTGGGGAGGCGGGTTGTCGTTGCGCGCATCTTGAATATGACCAGTACCCGGAGAACCACGTTTACCTGGTTGCCCAGAGACTTGAACATACACCGTGATGATTGAAGTGATTTATTGTCGGGGTTGCTGCAAATGATTCGACCGCTGGATGTGAATGTCGCCGACGATCTTGAAGCGGTCGCCCGGATCTACAACCATTATATAATCAATACGGCGATCACCTTTGAAGAGCTGCCCATTGATGCGGACATAATCCGCACGCGCGTTGAAAAAGTCACGGCTGCCGGTTTGCCCTGGTTGATCGCCGAGCAGAATGGTGAAGTCATCGGTTATGCCTATGCCGCGCCGTGGCGTGAACGCTCGGCTTATCGGTTCAGTGTTGAAGTCAGCGCCTACCTGGACAAGGATCAAACCGGTAATGGTTGGGGCACCAGGCTGTTCGAAGAATTGTTTGCCCGGTTAAGACAATGTTCCATTCATGTCGCCATTGGCGGCATTACCCTGCCCAATGCCGCCAGCGTCGCGCTGCATGAAAAGTTCGGCATGACAAAGGTCGCCCATTACCCGGAAGTCGGTTACAAGTTCGAGCGCTGGCTGGATGTGGGCTATTGGCAGGTCATACTCGCCGAATAGCCGGGTCAGCGAGCCCCGGTTTGTTTGGCCACCATGCCGGCATCAAAACGCTGCTTGTCAATAACAAAGCGTTCATGGCTGCCGCGGCTGATCAGGTCAATGCCATCGTGAGCTTCCACGTCGAAGCGCAATCGCCTGCCATCAACCTCCACCAGTGTGACATTGGCCGTGACTTCCAGCCCGGCCGGTGTCGCCGCCTCGTGACTGACATTAATGTGAGTGCCGACACTTTGTTCCGCCGGCCAGTCCAGGTGCGGCACTACCAGTTTGATGCAGGCCCATTCCAGGAAGCCTACCAGGAAGCCGGTGGCAAACACTTCCGGCATGGCCAGGAATTCCTCGGCTTCGGGGTACAGGGCAGGTACGGTTTTGGATGATGGAATCACGAATCGATGTTCATAGCGGATGCCGGGTTTGAGTGATGGCTTCATGCTGCGGTCCTCATGCGATGGCCGGGGTTCATCCGTGAAACGCTGTCCAGGCCCTATCATAATACAGAATCGCTGGGCGGCCACGGCCGTGTTCCAGTATGATGGGGTTATCGATGATCATGGAAACAGGCTGATGATGGCAAGCCACGCAGGTTCCCGGTATGTGCTGATGGTTTCAGTATTGGCGTTGTTGTTGTCCGCCTGTCATGGCGATCGCATCAGCCAGCAATACCAGGTACCGGTATTCGGTACACTGGTGGATGTCAGTGTTCATGATGCGGACCGGGATGCGGCGGCAAAAGCGATTGCGGAAATCACGCAAAAGTTTGAAGCCATGCACAGTGACTGGCATGCATGGAAACCGGGCACGGTAGTCGAGCTCAACCAGGCCATCGCCCGTGGTCAGTCATTCACGGTCAATGATGAAATGGCGACCGTCATTGCGCAGGCAAAAATCCTCGCTGCCCGGAGTCAACATCTGTTCAATCCAGCCATTGGAAAACTGATTGGCCTGTGGGGCTTTCATGCCGACGTGCGACCCAGTGGGCCGCCACCGGCGGCGAAAGAAATCCAGGCATTGGTGAAGCTGAATCCGCGCATGGACAACCTCGAGATCAGTGGTAATAACATCAGTAGCAGTAACCCTGCCGTGCAACTGGACTTCGGTGGTTTTGCCAAGGGCGTGGCCGTGGATTTTGCCATTGCGATTCTGCGCAAACACGGTATCAATAATGCCATTGTCAATGGCGGTGGCGATCTTCGTGCGATAGGCCGTCATGGTGACCGGCGCTGGCGCGTGGGCGTGCGCCAGCCGGGTAACTGGGATGTGGTCGCCGTGATCGAAACCCGCGATGATGAAAGCGTGTTTACGTCAGGCAACTACGAACGTTACCGTGAGCATATGGACCGGCGCTATGCGCACATCATTGATCCGCGTGATGGTATGCCGGTGGAGCATGTGGCATCGGTGACGGTAATCCACAAAGATGGCGCTACCGCTGATGCGGCGGCAACGGCGCTGGTGGTTGCCGGCGTGAAAAACTGGGAGCGCATCGCGCGCAACATGGGCATACGCTATGCCATGATGATTGATGACAAGGGTACGGTGTATACGCACCCGGCCATGCTCAAGCGCCTGGAATTTGCCGAAGACAGCAAGCCGAAGATAGTGCTGGGCGCGGATCTGCCCTAGCCGCCGTACCAACGGCGTTCAATGCCACGCTCGTTCATGATGAAGGTGGCAATCTCTTCTATGGACATGGTACCGGTATTGATAAACGGAACATTGTCACGCTGGTACATGGCTTCAACAGCGCCGACTTCGTATTCGCATTGGGACAGGGAAGAATACTGCGAGTTGGGTCGGCGTTCATTGCGAATCTGGCACAGCCGTTCGGCACTGATGCTGAGGCCATGCAGCTTGCGGCGCCAGGGCTTTAATGCTTTTGGCAACTGTTCCGATTGCAGGTCTTCATCGGTAAGTGGGTAGTTGGCGGCAAGAATGCCGAATTGCAATGCCAGGTACAGGCAGGTCGGTGTTTTGCCGCTGCGCGATACACCAATCAGGACAATATCGGCTTCATCGTAATGGGACGTGGTTATGCCGTCGTCGTTGGCCAGGGCAAAGTTGATGGCATCGATTCGTGCCTTGTAGCCGCCGTTGCTGCCCATGCTATGTGATCGACCGACCGCATGGGATGAATGTATGCCCAGTTCCTTTTCCAGTGGCCGGATAAAGGCTTCAAACATGTCCAGCACCAGCGCGTTGCTTTGCTCTATGTATTCGCGCATGTCCTGCTCGATCAGCGTCGAAAACACCAGTGGCCTGGGTTTGCCTCCCTCGCTGATGCGATTGATCCGTTCCGCCAGCAGCCGGGCTTTTTCCGGCGTATCAATAAACGGCGCCTTGATCATGTCGAAGTCGATGCCTTCGAACTGCGTCAGCAGGCTGTGTGCCAGCGTTTCCACCGTGATGCCGGTGCGATCGGAAACAAAAAACACCGTGCGTTTCATTGGCGAGCAATCTTGTTGCTGTTACAACGACCAGCTTTGTGCATTGCCAGGCTCAGCTGCCGGCAGCGCTGTTGTTGCCGGCTTGCTTGCCCGACTGTTTACCGAGGAACAGCCAGGTTTCCAGGACCGTGTCCGGGTTAAGCGAAATGCTCGAGATACCTTGTTCCAGCAACCACAAGGCCAGGTCCGGGTAATCTGACGGCGCCTGGCCGCAAATGCCGACATACTTGCCTTGCTTGTGACAGGCCTGGATAGCCATCTGGATCAGTTTTTTCACCGCGGCGTTACGCTCATCAAAGGTTTGCGCCACCAGCGCCGAATCACGATCCAGTCCCAGTGTCAGCTGGGTCAGGTCGTTGGAGCCGATGGAGAAGCCGTCAAAGTGTTCAAGGAACTCCTCGGCCAGGATGGCATTGGACGGAATTTCGCACATCATAATCACGCGCAGGCCGTTTTCACCGCGCTTGAGACCGTTCTGCTCCAGCAGTTGCACGACCGCCGCGCCTTCATCGACAGTACGTACAAATGGAATCATGATTTCGACATTGGTCAGACCCATGTCATCGCGAACCTTCTTGATGGCGCGACATTCCAGTTCAAAGCAGGAACGGAAACTTTCCGATACGTAACGTGATGCGCCACGGAAACCAATCATCGGGTTTTCTTCATCAGGCTCGTAACGATCACCGCCGAGCAGGTTGGCGTATTCATTGGATTTGAAATCCGACATGCGCACAATCACCGGCTGGGGATGAAACGCGGCCGCCAGCGTGGCAATGCCTTCCACCAGTTTTTCCACATAGAACTCGACCGGTCCCGGGTAGCCGGTAATGCGTCGGTCAATCTTCTCGCGCAAGCCTGAAGCCAGCTGGTCGTATTGCAACAAGGCACGCGGATGGATGCCAATGGTATTGTTAATAACAAACTCGAGCCGTGCCAGGCCAACGCCACGATGTGGCAGTGAGGCAAACTGGAACGCACGCTCGGGGTTGCCGACGTTCATCATGATCTTGGTGGGCAATTCCGGCATGCTGCCGGCCTCGATCTGGTTGATTTCAAATGCCAGCTTGCCGCGATAGACATAACCGGTGTCACCTTCGGCGCAGGATACGGTGACCTTGTCGCCATCCTGGATGGTATCGGTGGCATTGCCGCAACCCACTACCGCCGGAATACCCATCTCGCGGGCGATAATGGCGGCATGACAGGTGCGACCACCGCGGTTGGTGACTATGGCGCTGGCTTTTTTCATGACCGGTTCCCAGTCCGGGTCGGTCATATCAGCTACGAGCACGTCGCCTTCCTTGACCCGCGACATCTCGCTGACATTGCGTATGACCCGCGCTTCGCCAGCGCCGATGCGCTGACCAATAGCGCGGCCATGGGTGATGGTGGAACCGCTTTCCTTGAGTTGATAGCGCTCGATGACCTGCCTGGATGCGCGACTCTCGACGGTTTCCGGTCGCGCCTGGACGATATAAAGACCGCCGTTAATGCCATCCAAGGCCCATTCAATATCCATCGGCCGGCCGTAATGCTTTTCGATGGTCATGGCCTGGCGGCCCAGCGCTTCAACCTGTTCATCGGTCAGGCAGAAACGGTTGCGCTCGTCAGCGGGCACCTCGACGGTGCGTACTGTCTGGCCGTGCTCGGTGCTGTCGTTGTAAATCATCTTGAGGCTGCGGCTGCCCATTTGCCTGCGCAGGATGGCCGGGCGATTGTCTGCCAATGCGCGTTTGTAGACGTACCATTCATCCGGGTTGACCGCGCCTTGCACTACCATTTCACCCAGGCCGAAGGCGCCGGTGATCAATACCGCGTCACGGAATCCGGATTCGGTATCCAGCGTGAACATGACCCCACTGGCGCCAACGTCGCTGCGCACCATTTGCTGAATACCGGCGGACAGCGCTACCTGGCTGTGATCAAAATCCTGGTGAACGCGGTAGGCGATAGCGCGATCGTTATAGAGTGAAGCGAATACGTGCTTGATGGCGGTCAGTACGCTATCGATGCCGCGTATATTGAGGAATGTTTCCTGTTGCCCGGCAAAGGATGCGGTGGGCAGGTCTTCCGCCGTGGCCGATGAGCGTACCGCTACCGACAGCTCGGCGTCACCGAACCGTTTTTGCATGTCGGCATAGGCATCGCGAACCGCCTGTTCCAGTCCGGGCGTGAACGGGGTGTCAACGACTTGCTGGCGAATGCGAGCACCGGTTTCAGCCAGCTTGACGACATCATTAACATCAAGCCCCGCAAGTTCCTTGTTAATACGATCATCCAGGCCAGATTGCGCCAGAAACTCGCGAAAGCTTTCAGCAGTAGTGGCAAAACCACCCGGCACCTGTACACCCAGCCCGGACAGGCTGCTGATCATCTCGCCCAGCGAAGCGTTCTTGCCGCCGGTCTGTCCGACATCATTCATGCCGAGTTGATCAAACCAGATGATATGCGTTGTCATGCCAGCCTCCGATGGTGTTTGGGTGCAAAACTAAACCAGGCTTTGTTATCAAACCTTGATCTGGATAAAACATAGCAAATGAATTCGCTAAACCAACCTCTAGTGCGCCTTTCGTTTGCAACTGTCGCCCTGACAGCCACAATGGCTGCCGCAGCCGCCGCCTTCCTCGCGGGCCGGGCCCAGCTCCGGGTGCCTGTCAGCAAATCGCCGGGCCGCGGTTTGCACCAGCAACCAGGCAATCGAGGCTGCAAATATAATCGCCATGCTGGCCAGTAGTTTGATCATGTTCAGCTCCCCAGACCGGCAAATCCCATGAAACTCAGCGACAACATGCCCGCCAGCATCAGGCTTAACGCGGCGCCCTGTGTAATCTTCGGCAGTGACGACAGGTCCAGGCGTTCGCGCAAACCAGCCATCAGCAGGATCGCCAGCGTGAAACCCAGCCCGGCACCAATGCTGTATACCAGTGATTGCGTGAAGTTGTATTCACGGTTGGTCTGAAACAGCGCCAGGCCAAGAATAGCGCAATTGGTGGTAATTAGCGGCAGGAAGATGCCCAAAGCCCGGAACAATGCCGGGGACATTTTTTTCATCGACATTTCCACGAGTTGCACGGCCGAGGCGATCACGGCGATATAACAAATCAGGCGCAGAAACTCGATATCGAACGCTACCAGCATCAGGTTAATAACGTAGGCGCAGACGGAGCTGACCAGCATGACCAGCGTGGTCGCCAGCCCCATGGGCATGGCGGTGTTTAGTTTGCCGGATACACCCAGGAACGGGCATAAGCCGAGAAACAGGCTGAGCACAAAGTTATTGGCCAGCATGGCGTTGAAGAAAATAAACGACAGGGTATCAGTGCTCATGCACCACCTCCGCACGTGTCGAATCCGGTTGCCGGCGCTCGCGCCACCAGGCAAACAGCAGCAGCCAGCCACCCAGCACAAAAAACCCGCCCGGCGGCAGCAGCATGATGATCCAGGGCTCAAAGTTTGCGCCCAGCACCGGGTAGCCCAGCAGGCTGCCGTTACCAAGCAGTTCACGCACGCCGCCGATACACAGCAGCGCCAGCGTAAATCCGATGCCCATGCCGGCAGCATTGACGACAGATTTGGCCAGCGGTTGCCTTGAGGCATAGGCTTCAGCGCGACCGAGAATCATGCAGTTGACCACGATCAGCTGGATGAAGGCGCCGAGCGCGTTGTACAAGTCAAGACTGATCGCCTGTATCGCGTAATCCACCATAGTGACAAAGGTGGCGATGATAATAATGTAGCTGGCAATACGTACTTGCCTGGGTATCAGGTTGCGCATCAGCGACACCAGCGTGCTTGACGCCAGCAGCACAAAGCTCGTGGACAACCCCATGGCTATGGCATTGATCACAGAGTTGGTCACTGCCAGCACCGGGCACATGCCCAGCAACATGACAAACACCGGGTTGTCGCGCCAGATGCCCTGCACGAAGGTGTCGAGCGTTACGCGGTTGTCAGGATTAATATCACTGCCGGCTTTATGGTTCATTCGCAGGTTCCCTGAGCTTGTCCAGTTGCGGCATCAGCACCGGTAACAATGTTTGCGCACTGTTATTAAGCATGTGGCCAACTGCGTTTGAGGAAATGGTGGCGCCGGAGATGGCGTCGATTTGCCAGGCGTTGCGCTTGCGGCCATGTTTGACTGTGACAATGGCGTTGCGCAATGCATCAGCCGAATCATTGAGCTGCGCATCCAGTGCGCGAAAGTTTTCCAGGAACGCCGGGTCCGTATTGATCTTGTCACCCAGCCCCGGCGTTTCCGCCATTTTCAGTACCCGGATACCGGTGATGCACTGGCAGTCGGGTGAATAACCGTAAAGCACGTGAATCTTGTCCTGGTAGCCGACGGCCACGGCTTCGGCGGCAATGCCCTTCAGCTGACCGCTTTCGTCGTAACCGGCATAAATGGTGGCAGCCGCATTGTTGTTTTCCGCAGCAATGCTGACAGTTTTGTCTATAACGCTGAAGTCGCGTCGCGATTGTGCGCCCGGGATGACCTGGAACACCGCTTTTTCTATGGCGTGACGTTTGTTTTCAGCGATACGTTCGGCGGTCAATTCCACGGTTGTCACAACCAGCAAGCCGGAAAGCATGGCGATACTGCCCAGTACCAGTACCAGTCTTGTCGGTGAAACCCTGTCTGCAGTGGCCTTAGCAGTATTCACGGTTTCGCCTCACCACGCTTGCGTCGCGAATCTCCGTACACGCGTGGTTGCGTCAACTGGTCGATAAGTGGCGCGGCGGCGTTGGCCAGCAGGATGGCGTACATCACGCCTTCAGGCAGTCCACCGAACAGGCGTATGACTACGGTTAGCATGCCGATCAGCAGGCCGTAGATCCAGACGCCCAGCGGTGTCACCGGTGAACCGACCATGTCGGTTGCCATGAACCAGGCGCCCAGCATCAGGCCGCCGGAAAACAGCATGAACCAGGGCGATGGATAACGGCCGGCATCATAACCGTGCAAGGCTGCGGCCAGTATTGTTGTGCCCAACATGACTGCTACCGGGATGCGCCAGTCGAGCATGCGTCGCAGCGCCAGGTACAGGCCACACAGTATGATTAATGCTGCCGAGGTTTCACCGATAGAGCCTGCAGTCGCGCCAGCAAACAGGCTCAGTGTGTCGGTATGAACGGATTCAAACTTGGCCAGGCCCAGCGGTGTTGCTCCACTGAAGCTGTCCACCGCCATTTTGCTCCATTGATCAACCGGCAGCGCACGGGTGAACGGCCAGGCCAGTGTTGATGGAATGAGCTCAACGAAGCGCTGTGGCGCCAGCGCCGGTGTCCAGGTGGTAATGGCCACGGGAAACGCGGCCTGGATAAAGGCGCGGCCGATAAGCGCGGGATTGAATACATTAAAACCCAGCCCGCCAAACAACAGCTTGCCCAGGGCGATGGCAACAAAGCCGCTGACTGCACCCATCCATAACGGCAGTGACGGCGGCAGGGTCAATGCCAGCAACAACCCGGTGATGACAGCACTCCAGTCGCGCAAGCTGTTGTCACCATTGCGAGCACGGTTAAACATCGCTTCAGTCAACAGGCAACTGGCGGTGACGACCAGGATCAGCGCCAGCGCGCTGATACCAAAGAGATAAATGCCGTAACCACATACCGGCAACAGCGCATAGACAACATTGCGCATGATTTGTTCGACGGAAGAGTCGGCGTGTGCGTGAGGCGAGGTGCGGAGTTCGATGATTGGCGGTTTACCCGGCATATTCAGGCGGCCTGTTCCCGCAGCCGGGTTTCAAGATTAATTGCCTTGGCGATGCGGAAGTACTGGGTCAAGGGAATATTGGACGGGCAGACATAGCTGCAGCAGCCGCATTCAAAACAGTCGTTGAGATGATAGCGTTGCTCCATTGTTTCGTACTCACGTTTGGTTGCCAGCTGTCCGAGCATTGACGGGTTCAGGTTCATCGGGCAGGCGTCGACACAGCGGGCGCACTTGATGCAAGCATACACGCGCCGGGTTTCGCTGGCGATGCCTGTCTCGTTCAGTACCAGTATACCTGATACACCCTTGGTTACCGGAACATCCAGTGATGCCACGGCGCCACCCATCATCGGGCCGCCAAGAATCACTTCCCTGGCGCTGCCATCAAAGCCTGCGTAGTCGAGCAGGAACGCCATCGGTGTACCCAGTGGAACAACGTAATTCCCCGGCTTGTTGATGCCCGGCCCGGTTACGGTAACCACGCGCTCAACCAGGCCATGGCCTTGCGGCAACAGCATGCCAAGTTCGGCCAGGGTGCCGACATTGCTGGTGACGACACCAATCATGTACGACTGGCCTCCCGACGGCACTTCACGATTGAGCAGGGTTTTGATAAGAATTTTTTCAGCACCTTGCGGGTACTTGGTCTGTACCACTTCGACGCGAATGTTATCGTTTGCAAGCAAGCGTGAACGAATGGCGGCCACGGCATCGAGCTTGTTGTCCTCGATACCAATAACCGCCTGGCTGGCGCCTGTTGCCGCAAGTGTGATGCGAATACCGCTTAGCAGGGCGTCAGTATATTCGAGCATGATGCGATGATCAGTTGTCAGGAACGGCTCACATTCACAGCCGTTGACGACCAGCGTATCAATGCACGCGTCTTCCGGTGGCAGAAACTTCACGTGGGTGGGAAATGCCGCGCCACCCAGGCCAACCATGCCGCATTGCTGTATGGCCTGGACGACATCTTTTGCCGACATGCCGGTTACGTCGCGCGGCGTTTCATACAACACTTCCTGTGATGAACCGGCATAGGGCCTGAGAATAATGGCCTCGGCCTTCGGGCCCTTCGCGGTTGGCATCAGCGTGATGTCGCTGATGACGCCTGTTGCCGGGGCATGCAGGGGCGACGACAGCCAGCCATCGGCGCGGGCAATGGGTTCGCCGCGTATTACTTCCTGCCCCTTGCTGACCAGGGGTATGGCCGGTTTGCCAATGTGTTGTGACAGCGGCAGGATCAGTTGCGGCGCAAATGGCAACCGGCGGATTGCGTGCGCACGCGTCTGATCCTTCCATTGTGGCGGGTGAATGCCGTGACTGAAAGACTTGTGCAACCAGTTTGTTATCAGGCCCATGCTGTTCGCCCTATTGATACTTGGCTGCCCGTTGCATGAGCTTGTCCAGTCCTTTTTCATCCTGCTTGAACGGTGTGCCCGGATGAATTGCGCCGGCAGTGCATTTTTCTGCAGCCCGGACAATGTCCTTGTAGGGCCCGGCCGTGGGATCAACGACATAGGCAAGACCAGTTTCATCGTAGGCAAAGATCTTCGGGTTGATTTCGATGCATTCATCACAGGATGTACATTCGGGTGTATCAATCCACACCGGTTCAAAGTCTGACGACCCGGCAGCCGGCGCTGCTGCAGCAGTCGCCGGCGCCACGGTGGACAGCCGATCGGCATTGGCAAGGTTGGTACCGGATGCGGCCATAGCCATAAGGCTGGCTGTAAGTTTCTGCGCCATATCGGCCCGGGCATCGCGTGCCACCTTGTCGACATCGACCACCTGGTCCAGCCCGGCCAGTGATTTGAGCTGGCGCCAGAACTGCCGACGCTCTTCAGCGGATCGCGCCAGTTCCTCGGTCATTAACATGCGTACCAGGTGATTCTTTTCATCAACAGCCCATATATAGGGATAGCGACCTTCGCGCTCGTCGGCGTCCAGGTCCAGGAACTCATGCAGCGGCACCATTTCATCACCCCAGGTTTCGGCCGTTGCCTTCTTGAAGTGTTTGCGGAACCGGCCCTCGGTGGCGGCAAAGTCAGCAAACGTCAGCGGAACGTCCATGGACTGGGCGTTGCCGTCGTTGTCGACGTACTCAATTTTTACTGTTGGCCAGTCATCATCCATGGCCGGGTTGCCGTCAATGTCGATACAGTCGCGGAAGTTGGTGGCCAGGTCCGGATCAAACTTGAACAGCGGGTAGGCGCGCGATTCCACGGCCAGCCGGCTTTGCATGTCGGTGGCATCATCGGCAACTCCGTGTTCCGGCTGGCACACGGAGTAGAGATTGAACAGCGCCGGACGACGACTGTTCAGCCCCTCGATAAATCCTTCAAGCAGGTGCGTCATATGCGACATGGAACTTTGCAAAACATAGGTCGTTCGATGCGCCATGGCAATGAGGCTGATCTCCTTGCGGGTTTCGGTCTTGCCATGCCAGGCCTTGCCATAAGGCGCCATATCCGAAACCTGGCCAATAAAGCCGGAGGTGCAGGCCTGGCCACCGGTGTTGGAGTACACCTGGGTATCCAGGACCAGCGCCTTGATCGGTCGCCCGGCCATCATCATGCGTGACAGGTTCTGGAAACCGATGTCATACATGGCGCCGTCACCGCCGACCGATACCACCGGCGGACACAGGTGGAATTCCTCGTCGTTAAACTGGCGCCAGTCAAAGCGGGCAAAGAACTCGTCATGTTCGCGCGGGTTGTACTTGCCTTGCAGTTCCAGTTCGGCCATGCGCACAACCTTGAAGCCTTCGGCCATCTTTGTCATGTGGCCTTCAAAGATGCCCATGGCAATGGATGGCGAATCCTGGAACAGGTGATTGGACCACGGGAACGGGTAGGGGTTGTACGGGAAGGTCGATCCCCATACCGATGTACAGCCAGTGGCATTGATGAAGCCAAGATTGGCACGACCCATGTGGGTCTTGCCGTCGGTATATTGCCACTTGAGGTAGCGTAGTTTTTCCAGAAGTTGCGTGGCCCAGCGCAACCAGTCGGGATCAATGGGCAACAGGTCGTGCTCGCTGTCGAGCGTGGCTGACAGCCTGGCCAGCGTCAGGTCACTGTCACCCTGTTGTTCCAGCGCCTGGTAGATGGCATGGGTGTCACCAAGGTCCATAGTGTCGGCAATCTTGATGCGGATATGCCGACCAAGCTGCTCGATCAAATCGTCCAGGTGCTTGACGTGTTTCTGCACACGCGGCTGCATCAACGCTGTCACCGTGCCGGTGAAGAGGTGAATCGCGGTTTTTTCACCGCAACCAAGACAGGCGCCGTCACCACAGACCATGGACTGGTAGTTACGCTTGTCCAGCAGCAGCGTTTCCAGCGCGCCAACCTTTTCATCTATATCATCAATACGAATAAAGTCGGCCGAGGTATTGGGCAGATCCAGCCACAGTTGCCAGTCATGGCGCAGTGATTCAACGGACTCTGTTGTTTGCGTGACTGCTTCGAGGGCGCCATCCTTGCAGACGGTGACACACTCCATGCAACCCTTGCAGGTATACGGATTGATGGTGATGGAAAACAGGCCGCCGCTGCCCTTGCTGCGTTTCTCGCGAACCGTGTAATACGGCTTGGTAATGGCAAACCTGAAGTTGCCCATACTTTCAAGGAACCAGTCAAACTCGGTCTCAAGCTGTTGCTTGCCGTCCACTTCCATGACTGACTCTTCGACAGTCTGTTCAATGGCCTGTTGCAGCAGGTGCGCGACATTGGCTGATTCACCGGCCTCGTCTATCGCGGCGTGCAGTTTTTTCTCAACGGTACGTGTAGCCCGGCGCAGGTGGCGCGTCGGCCGGCCGTTGTTTTCAATACGGCGAATCACCGTGTTGAACACATCGCTCATGGTATTGACCAGTCCGGGAATGGCGGCATCAGGGCAGGTGGAAAAACAGTCGCCGCAGGCGGTACATTTTTCCGGGATGAATTCAGGATGTTCAAAACGGATCTTGGTCATGTCCCGGTAGACACCGGTGGCCGCCGGGATCAGGCTGACACCCATGAACGGATCGACCAGGTTGTCATTGCCTTTGCCGGTGGCATAGAAGTGACCGGTTTGTTCCCAGAACCGGTGAACATCGGAGGCATGGCCATCACCCGCCGGTAACTGTTTCAGCATGACCGGCAAACCGGCAGCACGACGCTTGATGTGATCCCGGGTCAGGCCGAGAGGCTTGTCAGTGATCTCATGGATTTCGTCAAAGCCGCGACGCACCACGCGCAGGTTGTCTTCGACAACACGCTTGCCCTTGTCGCCGAACTTGCTGCGCAACTGGTCTTCGATAGCCTTGAGCAACGACTCTTCGTCCAGCCCCGCCTGTTTCATTGCCTTGGACGTGGCAAAAAACGCGCCCTGGAAGGCATTGCCCTGCATGCGGAATTGCAGCTCAGCGTTGCTGGCTTCCTCGCGGGCTATGCGGAAGCCGTCTACGTAGTAAACGTGAATGTCGTTATCAACAATATACTGTTGACCGTGTTGCGGTATGTGCGCCCAGACTTCCTCGGCCGAGTCGAGGCTGCTCTGAATAATAAAGGCGCCACCCTTGTCGAGACCGGCCAGCGGGTTGGAGTGTTCGAAGACATTGGGGTCAGGCGACAGCACCACGTCGACATGGTGGTATTCGCAATTCAGCGGAATCGGTTCCGGCGCGGCCGACAGGTAGTAGGTGGTGGGCTGGCCTTTTTTCTCTGAACCATATTTCGGGTTAGCCTTGATTTCGTAGTCGAGCAGGTCGAACAGGGTCATGGCCAGGTTCTTGCCGGTGGTAATGGCGCCCCAGCCGCCGACGGAATGAATGCGCACGGTGATGGAGTTCTTCGGCATCAGGTTGGGGTTCTCGCTGCCATGCACCGCCAGTTCACGAATACGGGGGTAGGCATCGAGCAACGCCTGCTGATGAATCTCCTGTTTTGGGGTCATTGCCTGGTCATGAATGAAATCCACTGACAGGTAGAAAAAGCGCCGACGCTTGCCCTCGGGCAGCATGTTTTCAACTGCACCAATCAGTGCTTCCGGTTGCAGGTCGCGGCTGCCCAGACCATAAACGCCGGAATACAGCCTTGGCCTGTCTGCAGGCCTGGCATAGGTGTCATAGGCCGGGTAAGGCTTGTCTTCACCACGGCCGACCTGGTTCTCAAGACACTTGCTGATGACTGCCCGTACCTCGCGCATCAATGGCAGGTCTTCAGCAAGTGGTTGATCGGTACGCTCAAGAACGGTGACGGCTTTTTTGCCTTTCAGTACATGGCCGAGCAGGTCGCCGGGGAATGGTCGGTACATGGTGATGTTGACGACCCCGACCTTGAGCTTGCGGGTTTTGCGCAGGTAATCGGCGATGGCCTCGGCCTGCACAATCATGCTGCCCTGGCCGAGTATCAGGTAGTCGGCATCCTCGGCCCTGTAACTGGCGACACGTTGGTACTGCCTGCCGGTAAGCCCGGCATACTGTTTCATGACATCGTCGGTAATGCTGCTGATGTGTTCGAAGAAGTAGGGTCGTTGCGCCGCCACCGACTGCATGTAGGCATCCTGGTTTTGTACGCTGCCTGACAGCATCGGGTTATCCACGTCCCAGACTTCGGGTACGCGACGGCGCTTGTCACCGTAGATCATGCGTTGCGACGGTGTTGGTGTATCAATGATGTCATCCGGCTGGCCGAGGAATTCCTTGATCAGCTCCCGTTCCGGTACTTGCATGGATTCGATCAGGTGCGTGGTCAGGAAGCCGTCCTGGGCAACGGCAGCCGGTGTCAGCGACAGCTCGGCTATCTTGCGCCCGATCAGGTTGAGGTCCGCCGCTTCCTGTGCGCTCTTGGCCATGACCTGGAAGAAACCGGTGTCGTCGATACAGTGATAATCATCATGACCGCAATGCACGTTCAGGCTGGCCTTGGTAATGGCGCGACAACCGATATTGAGCACATAGGGCAGGCGTTTGCCGACCGCGGCATAAAGCGACTCATGCATGAACGCCACGCCTTGCGCCGACGAGAAGTTGGTGGCGCGTAATCCGCTCATGGACATGCCGGCGGTGACAGCGGCCGCAGCATGTTCACTTTCCGGTTCGACAAATATCAGCGGCCTGCCAGATACATTGATATGACCCTTGCTGACTTCCTCGGCCCAGTATTCACCCATTTGTGTTGACGGGGTAATCGGGTAGGCGCCGGCGGCATCACTGGCTTCACGTTCGCACATGATGACGGCGGTGTTGCCGTCTATGGCCTGGCGGATACCCGGGTACTTGATTGCTGTCGTCTGCTTTTTCATGGTTCTGCCCCTTGTGGTGGTACGGCTGCTTGTCTCCTGTGTTGCCTGCTGGTGCTGTTACCAATGAGCTAACCCGGCGGCAGTGGTTGTTGCCGGATAATTTTTCTGGCCTTGAAACCTTTTTGTACGCCGGACTGTTTATCGAGCCAGACGATGGCGCCGGTCGGGCATCGTTCGATGGCGATGCGCGTGGCCAGCGCATTCTTGTCGTAATCGACAATGGCCAGGTTGTGTTCCATGCGCACCAGTCCTTCCGGTGCGTCCAGTGCGCAACGACCACAACCGTCACAGATCACTTCGCATTCAGCCTCGGCCGCGGCACCGGCTTCCTGGTTCTTGCAGGCGACCCAGAGCTGGTGACTGACCGGGTGAATGGAAAACAGCTGGCGTGGACAGATATCAACGCAGTCGCCGCAGGCGGTGCACAGGTCATCAATCACTACCGGCAGGTGATGCGCATCCATAGTGATGGCGTCGAAGTCGCACACCACTTCGCAATCGCCGAGACCCAGGCAACCCCAGGTACAACCCTTGCCACCGCCGGATACCAGGCTGGCCGCCCGGCACGATGGCAGGCCTTCATAATGGGCGCGAATATGGGCGACGTGACTGCCGCCGGCGCAGGCCAGCCGGGCGACGCGCTGTTCGTGTTCGCCGACATCGACGCCCAGGAAATTGGCAATGTGTTGTTGTTCATCGGTGGTGGCGACGGTGCAGGCGCCGGGGTCAAGATCGCCGCGAATCAGGGCTTCGGCAAATTGCCGGCAACCGGCAGTGCCGCAGGCGCCGCAATTGCTGGCCGGCAACATCGATTCAACGTCGTCGATTCGGGGGTCTTCCCAGACATAGAGCTTGCGGTTGGCCAGCGCCAGCACTGCCGCCAGCGTCGAGCCGAGCCCGGCCATAAACAATCCTGCGGTGGCAATGTGCGTTAGTGCTGGCAAACCCGGTTCTCCTAAACCAGAGGAAATTGGTCAAGAATATCCTTACACTTTTTAAGACTAAACAGACACGAACTATTTGTCTCAATAATAATTTCAATGTTTAATATTAAAAATATCAATACAAGGAGCAATCATGACCCGCCACCAGACCTTGTATTACAAGCAGAACCTGCTGAAGCAGTTGCGCGCGTTTTGCCAGGCGGCGCGTACCGGCAATATCACTGAAGCCGCCGAACGCCTGTTCCTGAGCCAGCCGTCCGTGACCCTGCAAATCCAGGCCCTGGAGCGGGAGTTCAATACCCACCTGTTCGAGCGACGCGGACCGCGGATCAGTCTGACCGGCGAAGGCCAGGTGCTTTACAACCTGGCCCAGCCGCTGGTGGACGGCATGGACCGGTTGCACGAAACCTTCGATGCCCATCTCGGCAAGCTGGAGTCGGGCGAACTGAACATTGCTGCCGGTGAATCGACCATCCTGTACGTGTTGCCGGAAGCGACGCGGCAGTTCGTCGAACGCTATCCCGGGATCGAGCTGAAAATGCACAACGTTACCGGTCGCGATGGCATGGCCATGTTGCGCAACAATGACGCTGATTTTGCTGTCGGTTCCATGCTGGAGATTCCCGATGACATTGAATACGAAGCGGTGGTGACCTATGACCCGGTGCTGATAACGCCGCTCGATCACCCGTTGGCAACGAAAAAGAAGGTGACACTGGAAGACATCAGTGAATACGGCCTGATCCTGCCACCGCGTCATTTAAGTACCTGGCGCGTGGTGCAGCTGGTGTTCAGCCAGTACAACCTTAACTACCGGGTAACCCTGGAAGCCGGTGGCTGGGAAGTGATCAAGAAATATGTCGAGCTGGGCCTGGGACTGTCTATTGTCACTGACGTTTGCCTGACCGGTGATGAAAAACTGGTGCGCATTCCGCTGAATGATTATTTCCCCGAGCGAAGTTACGGCATCGTCACCCGCAAGGGCAAATACCTGTCGCCGCAGGCGCGGCGGTTTATTGATATGCTCAAGGCCGTATATCACCAGGCGTAACCGCGTGTTGTCCGTAGTGCTATAGTCTTGTGCATTGACAAAGCCGTGGATGCTGTTGACAACATCAGGGTCATTAATAAATCAGCGCTGAGGAGAAACCGGGTATGGCTGTGAAATTCTTTGGTCGAAGCCTGTACAAGGGCCGGTGTTTCCGCCGGGCATTAAGCATCGACGAGCTGCGCGAAGTGGCGCGTCGGCAGGTACCGTACTTTGCGTTTGAGTACGTCGAAGGCGGAGCCGAGGATGAGCGCGCCTTGCGCTGGAACCGCGGCGCCCTGGAAAACATTCGATTAATCCCCAATACACTGGTTGATACCAGCGATCGCCATCAGCGCATCTCCCTGTTTGACCGGCAATCACAATCACCGTTGATTGTTGCGCCGACCGGATTGAACGGCATGTTGCGTTACCGCGGTGATGCGGCGCTGGCCCGGGCGGCAACGGCAGCCGGTATTCCGTTTACCCTGAGCACGGTATCCAACATGTTGCTGGAAGATGTCGCTGTCAGCGCGCGTGAGGTCGGTGATGCACGCATGTGGATGCAGCTCTACGTGATGAATGACCGTGCTGTTGCCCGAAATATCGTTGAGCGTGCCGACAAGGCCGGTTACGAGGCGCTGGTGTTTACAACCGATGCCAATGTCTTTGGTTATCGTGAATGGGATCGTCGCAACTACCGCGAACCCGGCAAGCTGACCTTGCGCAATATGATGAATGTACCGTTTCATCCTCGCTGGGCCTGGGATGTATTGCGACACGGCATTCCCTGGTTCGACAATATTGTTGACTTCATGCCGCCGGAAGCAAGAAGCGCCAGCGGTGGTGTGGCGTTTTTCCCCAGGTTGTTTGCACCGAACCTGTCCTGGGATGATGTTGCCTGGATACGTGATGCCTGGCCGCGCAAGTTGCTGATCAAGGGGGTAATGAGCGTGGATGATGCGCGCAAGGCCGCTGATGTCGGCTGTGACGGCATTATCCTGACCAATCACGGTGGTCGTCAGCTGGACAGTTGCGTGGCGCCCATCGAAGTCTTGCCGGAAATTGCCGCCACTGTTGGCGAGCGCATGACTATTATAGTGGATAGTGGTTTTTATCGTGGCGGCGACGTGGTCAAGGCTGTTGCCCTGGGCGCGGATGCGGTCATGATCGGCCGTGCCGCGCTGTTCGGTCTTACTGCGGGCGGTGAAGCCGGTGTTGCCCATGCGCTGCACATCATGATGAGCGAGATTGACCGGACCCTGGGCGAGCTGGGCTGTTGTTCACTGGCCGATGTGCATCCCAGTATGCTGGTCCAGGGTTAATTCTTCGAATGCATCACTCCCCCGCTGATTCGGTACACGCCGTTCTGTGGATGACCGGTGCATTACTGTCTTTCTGTTTGCTTGCCGTGGGTGCGCGTGAACTCAGTGGTGGCATCAGCGTCATGCAAATGTTGCTGTTTCGCAGTGTTATAGGTGTCGTCATTATCGGCCTGGTGATCGTGAGCGGGCGGCGTTGGGCACTGTTTGCCAGTGCCCGTCCGCGTCTGCACGGGTTTCGCCACCTGTTTCATTTTGCTGCCCAGTACTGCTGGTTCGTTGGCCTGGGCGTACTGCCTCTCGCCGAGGTGTTTGCGCTGGAGTTCACGGTACCATTGTGGACCATGCTGATCGCGGTATTGTTCCTGGGTGAGCAGGTGACCCGGCGCAAGCTTCTGGCCATTGGCCTGTGCCTCGCGGGTGTGGTGTTAATCGTCCGGCCGGGATCCGGTGTCATGAACATGGCATCAGCCATTGTTATAGTCGCTGCCATCCTGTTCGCCATCTCCCACAGTGCCACCAAGGCGCTGTCGTCTTCCGAGCACCCGCTGACGATCCTGTTTTACATGTGCCTGGTGCAGCTGCCTCTTGGCCTGGTACTGTCGATACATGGCTGGAAGCAACCCGAATCCGGTCACTGGCTGTGGATCGTGGTGATTGGTATTACGGCATTGACAGCACATTACTGCATGACCCGCGCCATGCATCATGCCGAGATCACTACCGTGGTAACGCTGGACTTTTTCCGCCTGCCCTTGATCATCCTTGTGGGCGTGGTTTTCTACCACGAGTCGTTTGACGGCTGGTTACTCGCCGGAGCGGCCTTGATGCTTTTCGGTAACCGGATTAATCTTGGTGGCAGCAACGTGGTCCCGGTGTCGCCGGATCCGCAGCACGAACCAGTTGAACTACGGCGCTGAACCATTACCGAGATAGATGGTCGATGCAAATAGCGCATGCCTGATGAATAATAATGATTTGAACAGGTGGATTATGTATACGATTGAAAGCCTGCTTGAGATGTTGCGCAGTAATCCCGAAAACGTCAGCTTTGATGACTGCATCGCAGTGATTGATGCCAATTACGAGTTCACTCCTACCGCATTCAGAAATGGCATGCTGGTGAATAATGCCGGCGAGAACAACGGTTCCTGCAAGATTTTCGCCTTTGCAAAATTGCAAGGCCTCGATAAAACACAGACCCTGCACTGTTTTGGCGATTATTATCGAAAGGATGTGCTGGGCTCGCCTGATGGTGATGATCATCAGAATATACGAAATTTCATGCAAACCGGATGGAGTACGCTCGGATTTGACGGTGTTGCACTGGCTGCCAGGTCTTAACGCTGCCTTCAAGCTGAAGGATGGCAGCTGTGCTGGAAATTCCGGCTGTGGCGTACTTCTGAAACCGGTTATGGATCGAAAGGCGCCATTACGGAGAGATGAATGACCATACTTGATACTACCGCTATCCTGATTTCGCTCGCGGCTTTTTTATCCTGGGTTAATTACCGCTTTATCGGTTTGCCGCAAGTCATCGGCCTGATGATCGTGGCACTGGTGCTGTCCACCGGTGTGCTCGTGATCGGACAGTTTCGGCCGGAAATCATGATCCCGGTGCAGCGGGTATTGACCAGTGTTGATTTCAACCAGGCGCTGATGCACGGCATGTTGAGCTTTCTTTTGTTTGCCGGTGCCCTGCATATCAATCTCAATGACCTGGCCCGGCAGAAATGGGTAGTGGGTACGCTCGCATCCATTGGTGTAATCGCCACGACATTTATTGTCGGAACTGTCATGTGGTGGATCATCAGCCAGGTGCATCCCGGGTTTCCGTATTTATACGGCCTGCTGTTTGGTGCGCTGATCGCGCCGACAGACCCGATTGCGGTTATGGCAATACTGAAGACCGCCGGCGTACCCGACAGCTTGCGCATCAAGATTGCCGGTGAGTCACTGTTTAATGACGGCGTTGCCGTGGTCGTATTTATTGTCCTGCTGCGCCTGGCATCCGGCGAGGCGGACATATCGGCCATGTCCATTGCCGGATTGTTTGTCATGGAGGCGTTGGGTGGCGCGATATTTGGCCTGGTGCTGGGTTTTGTCGTATACCAGCTCATCAGGCGCGTCGACAACTACCAGATCGAAATCATGATGAGCCTGGCACTGGTGATGGGCGGTTATTCACTGGCCAGTGCCTGGCACCTGTCCGGCCCCATTGCCATTGTTGTCGCCGGACTGTTTATGGGAAACCAGGGCCGATACTTTGGCATGTCGGAAAAAACCCGTGAGCATCTGGATACTTTCTGGGAACTGGTTGACGAGATGTTGAACGCCTTGCTGTTCCTGTTGATCGGTCTAGAAGTCATGGTGATAAGTATCACCGGTGAATATCTTGGCCTCGGGCTGATTGCCATTGTCGTGGCCTTGCTGGCACGTTTTGTCAGCGTGGCAGTACCGGTCTCCATCATGAAGCGGTTTCGGGAGTTCACGCCGGGTTCGGTACGGTTGCTTACGTGGGGCGGGCTTCGCGGGGGTATATCAGTAGCGTTGGCATTGTCATTACCGGCAGGACCTTACCGCGAGGTTGTGCTCGCGATAACCTACATTGTTGTTGTGTTTTCCATAATTGTGCAGGGGCTGAGTATCAAGCCGTTGGCAAGATGGCTGCTTAATCGATAAACAAGAACCCGGCCACAAGCCAGGAAAGAGCAGGAAGTTTTCAGCCTGTTAAATGCTGCTGGATGAGCCGGGAATTCGCTTCAGAGTCCGAACTCACCCTGCAGTAGTACACTCATGCCTTCAAAGTCTGAATTACCGGCCTGGCTGAATCCCTGTTTGATAGAAAGGGGCATCTCGAACCAGCCTGGTGGCGTTGTTTCCGGAAAAGTATAAGTATAAAATATTGTTAATGTGAAAAAACATCCGCATCATGATGATCATGATGCGGATTAACGGATTGTCTTCGTGATAACTGTTAAAGATCGGTAGCCATTGTGCTGAACAGGCTGTTTGCATAAGTGAAATAGGGGAAGAAACAGTTGCTGTGTGTGGTCGGAAGTCCACCGAGATAGCAGTCAACACTGTCTACATCGGCAGCACCATTGGCCTGCATGGATGCAACCGCGAGCGGCGTATTGAAATAAGGCACTGATACGTCGTCCGGACCATGAAAGAACCGGGTCATGGTAACCGGTGCCCAGTTGTAGATGTCATTTTCCGCGATTGCGCTCTTGAGCGGGCCTTCACCACTGCCAAGAAAGTCGGCGCGAAAAGCGGGATTGAACAAGTCAGCAGTGACGGTGGTCAATAGCGCGTTGATTTCCTCCTTGTTCAGGGTCCCGTCAAAACTGTTGTTGATAGCGTCGACATACGGGGCCTGGAAATAATCCGGAATGCGATTGAAGTTGTAGGCAGTATCATAGGCTTTCAATACAAATCCGACATAGGCAGGCACGGGCAAGCTTGTTGATGCAACGATAGCCATGGCTGTTGTGCTCATGTCAAAAGGACCCGCAGCGGGCGCGGAAGCGGTGATCGGGAATTCCACGGCGAAGTCATTTTCCAGTGAGCGTTGCGCCGCCAGTGTCGCGTACCCGCCTTCCGAGTAGCCAGCCAGGAACAACTGACCGTTAAGTTTCAGCTGGTTTCGCGTCGCCAGGGTAGCGGTAGCGTGCAACATATCAACAGTTGTAGATGCCAGGGTCCTGGCATGAATAAACGGGTGCATCACACCGCTGGTGTCGCCATAACCAATGTAATTTGCGGCCGCGACAACGTAACCCTGGGACGCAAACATAACAGCTATATCCGCGTAACTGACTTCAGGAGCAGTTTCGGCACCTCCCGCCATGGACGATGGAGCCTTGTTCAGAAACAGGGTGCCGTGCTGCAGGCTGATTAGCGGGCTGGTTGCGCCCGGGTCCTTTACCGGCGCTGTGATCAGGCCCGAAACGGAAACAAGATTCCCGTCGGCATCAGGAGTTGAGTAGACTATCTTGTAGGCGGTGACATCATAGGCGGCATTGAGCCCGGCGAGGCCATACGATGTATAGGCAGACATCATGGCGTCGGCAGCAGCAACCGGTATGGTTGCCAGTTCCGTCTGCTCGAGCAGTGCTCCCCGGTGAGCAACAAATTTATCTGCTTCCGGTCCGCAGGCTGTCAGCAGTACAAAGAAAAGTACAAACACCGGGACAAGACACCTCTGTCTGAATGAAAAGCAATAGCATTCTGGGCCTGGCATGATTCATCCTCCATGTGAAGTGGTGGCAGGGAGAGCCACCTTCACTCCATGCGTTTGCAGTAAATGTGCCAGTTTTACAGGGTTTGCTAACCTATTGACTTTCAGTAAATAAATATAAAACTCGTTATTAGTGTCCGGAAACAACTAATTGGAAATAGACACGGTATGTATACGGGTGTACATTGGATGCGCTATGGGCACGAAAAAACTGACTTCGGCCGAACGCACATTCCTTGATAATGCTGTCGGGGTTATTTATGCCAACCCGTTCAGCGCAGATCGTGACCTGGTCGACAAGAGGCTGGTGGATTTTCCCGCCGGGGAAAATTATACCCTTCGTTACCAAAGAATTATTTCCGCCATCGCTGACGGCGTGTCGGGCCTCGTCTCCAGTGGGCACCACGATATCAGGCAGTTCAGCGGTACAGCACGTGATTTGCTGGAAAGCGTCCTGATTTTCCACGTCTATCACCAGGTTTTTCTGGAGTTCGACTCGTTAATCGAAAAGCAGCTGGGTAACGGCGATACCCCGGTCAAGGTCCCTTTTGCGCGTGATGCACTGGCCATGCTTCACAGCTTCGGGTTCGCAGAGGAAGCGGCGGAAAGATACTTCGCGGCGTTTTTCCAGATTCGGCGCGCGTATTATTTTATCGGAACATCTATTATTGGCAGAAGCCCGTGCATGCGCGGCTTGCGAGAAGCGCTCTGGAACAACGTAATTACCAGTGACATCGGCTTGTACATGAGAACCCTGGTCGGACGCATGGAGGATTACTCAACACTGTTGCTCGGTGAAACCGGTTGCGGCAAGGGTATCAGTGCCGCAGCCATAGGCCGATCAGCCTTTATACCATTTGATAGCAACCGCGGCTGTTTCAGGCTTAATTTTAACCGGTCATTTATGTCCATTAACCTGTCCCAGTTTTCCGAGTCGCTTATTGAATCGGAACTGTTTGGTCATGAGAAAGGCGCATTTACCGGGGCAGTCAGTAATTATGAAGGCGTGTTGGCCAGGTGCTCCCGTTACGGCGCCGTTTTCCTGGACGAGATCGGCGAGGTATCGTTACCGGTGCAGGTGAAACTGCTGCGCGTGCTCGAGGATCGGAGGTTCATGCCTGTCGGAAGTTATGAGCAGAAGCAGTTCGAGGGTCGAATTATCGCGGCGACAAACCAGTCACTCGACAGGCTCCGGGAGGAAAACCGTTTTCGTGATGACTTTTATTACCGGCTTTGCTCCGATGTCATTCATGTGCCGCCGTTAAGGCAGCGTATTGCCGAGGACGAAGAAGAGCTTGATGATCTCGTTGTTCATACACTGGCCCGGATTGTCGGCACGTCATCACCGGAGCTCGCGGACCGGGTAATCTCATGTATTCGTGACCAGATACCGCGTGACTATCCGTGGCCAGGAAATGTGCGTGAACTCGAGCAATGTATACGGCGCTTGCTGCTGAAACGTCGGTATGAGGCAGGCCCCGCTAGTCTGCATAAAACGAACGATATTGATGGAATGCTGAAGCTTGTCGAGCAGGGCAGCGCCAGTGCGCAGGAGCTTTTATCCAGCTATTGCAGGAAGCTCTACGGACAACACGGTTCCTACGAGACCGTGGCCCGAATCACCCGGCTGGATCGCCGGACAGTCAAGAAATATATCGATATATAACCCGGGCAGGAGTCAATGCTCCTGCACATTCAGTTCCTTCAGTTTGCGCGTCAGTGTATTGCGTCCCCAGCCCAGGCGCTTGGCTGCTTCCTGTTTGCGTCCGCCTGTGTACTTTAATGCCTCTTCGATCAGTACGCGTTCGAATTCTTCGTTAAGCGCCTGAAAGATATCCGAGTCGCCGCGCGCAAGCTGCTGGTCAACGAACTGCTTCAGCTGCAACTGCCAGGCATCCTCTATTTCACCGGAATGTTCTTCGCGCAATTCCGGTGGCAGGTCTCCGGTGCGTATGGTTTGCCCGGGTGCCATGACCGTCAGCCAGCGACAGGCGTTTTCCAGTTGCCTTACATTGCCCGGCCAGGCGAGTCGCGCCAGGTAATTCTGTGCGTCCACATCAATCTTTTTCGGTTCGACATTGAGTTCCGTGGCAGACTTGTCGAGAAAGTAGCGTGTAAGCGCCGGAATATCCTCGCGCCTCTCTTTCAGTGATGGCAGATGAATACGAATAACATTCAGACGATGGAACAGGTCTTCGCGGAAGCGACCTTCCACGACGCGCTTTTCCAGGTTCTGGTTGGTGGCGGCAATAATGCGCACGTCAGTCTGTATTTGCTCGCGTCCGCCGACACGGTAAAAACGACCATCAGACAATACGCGTAACAGCCGGGTTTGCAGTTCAGCCGGCATGTCACCGATTTCATCCAGGAATAGTGTGCCCCCGCGCGCCTGCTCAAAACGGCCGATGCGTTGTGAGTGTGCGCCGGTAAAAGCGCCTTTCTCGTGCCCGAACAATTCCGATTCCAGCAGCTCCGCGGGAATCGCGGCAATGTTAATGGCAACGAAGGTTTTGTCGGCGCGCGGGCTGTGATTGTGCAGTGCTCTTGCCACCAGTTCCTTGCCGGTGCCGGATTCACCATTGATCAAGACGCTGAGATTGGAGTTGGCCAGTCGCCCGATAGCGCGGAACACTTCCTGCATGGCCGGTGCTTCACCGATAATCTCCGTCTGGTATTCAGGCGTTTCGACAGCGGTGCTGTTGAAATTGCTGCGCCGGTGTTCAATGGCGCGTCGCACGAGGGACACGGCATCGTCCATATCAAATGGTTTGGGCAGGTATTCGAATGCGCCACCCTGGTATGATGCCACCGCGCTCTCGAGATCGGTGTGTGCCGTCATGATGATGACCGGTATGTCAGGCGCCTGTTTCTGGATGGTTTGCAATAATTCGAGCCCACTCAGGCCCGGCATGCGAATGTCGGTAACAATGACATCGGGACGCTTGCGCTCGAGCAACTCGGCAATACCTTCAGCGGACTCAAAACATTCCACGGCCAGTTCGGCCTGTTCCAGCGCCTTCTGCAGCACCCATCGAATGGAACGATCATCGTCGATGACCCAGACTCTATCCTTGGCGGCCATGCGGATTCTCCAGCGGCAAAAAGATTGAAAATACGGTTTTGCCAGGGCGACTTTCGACCTGCACCAGGCCGCCGTGGCGGGCAACAATATCCTGGGTTATGGACAGGCCGAGCCCGGTACCATCGGGTCGGCCGGTTACCAGCGGATAAAAAATATCGTTGCGAATATCTTCGGGGATGCCTGGCCCGCTGTCTTCGATATCAATGCGCACGGCCAGGCGATGCCGTTCGCCGCCAATGGTGAACTGGCGTTCGATCCTGGACCGCAGGACCAGGTGGCCGTTTCCGGCCATGGCTTCAATGGCGTTGCGGCAAAGATTCAGCAAAGCCTGGATCATCTGGTCACGATCCAGTGATAATTCCGGCAGGCTCGGGTCATAGTCGCCGCGAATAATCAGCTTGCTGCCGGATTCAACACGCACCAGTTTGCGTACGTGCTGCAGCAATTCGTGAATATTGCAGGGTTCGCGATTGAGTGGCTGGTTGGGGCCAAACATGCGATCGATCAGGTTACGAAGCCGGTCGGCTTCTTCAATGATGATGCGTGTGTACTCTTTCAGTTCTTCGCTGGGCAATTCGCGCTCCAGCAGTTGCGCAGCGCCGCGAATGCCACCCAACGGGTTCTTGATTTCATGGGCGACGCCACGAATTACGGCGCGGTTGGTCATGTGCTGGCTGAGCATTTTCTCTTCCTGCGCCAGTCGCAGTACTCGGTCAGTCTGGTTCAACTCGAGAACAATATTATGTACACCATGGCCCTCGTTGATCGGGTTAATGGTGTAGTCGACGGTAATGGATTCGCCGTTCGGCAGGCGCAACATGGTCTCGCGGGTGGTAAATGGATGTTGGCTGGCGAGTGTATCGTTCAGCGCCTGGATCAGCTCCGGGTTATTGGGCAGCCAGGATTCGATGTGTTCACCGACAATCTGGCGTGAGCTCGAGTCCAGCAACATTTCCCCGGCCGGGTTTATCGCCCGCAACCGGAGGTCGGCATCCAGGCTCAGCACAGCCGTGCTAAGACTGTCCAGGGTTTGCTGTGACAGATGTGTGCTCATGGCCGCATGCTTCGTAATGTTAGTGCTCACTCTCACAATTAGGGTTCTAACATCTTGAATTCTATCTGTTTTCGCTTTGCACCAAAATAGTGCAAATTGGATTTTGGCAAATAAAAACGCCCCCAATCGGTGGGGGCGTTTCACCGCTCGGTCAAATGCAGTGCCAACAGCGGAGCCGGCACTGCTACGGGATGCCCCCGTCTTACATGCTGTAGTACATGTCGAATTCAACCGGATGCGTGGTCATACGCAGACGGGTGACTTCTTCCATCTTCAGCTTGATGTAGGCATCGATCATGTCGTCAGTGAACACGCCACCGGCGGTCAGGAATGCGCGATCCTTGTTCAGTTCGTCCAGCGCCTGGTCCAGGGCATGGCAAACAGTCGGGATGGCGGCTTCTTCTTCTGGCGGCAGGTCGTACAGGTCCTTGTCCATGGCTTCGCCCGGGTGGATCTTGTTCTGGATGCCGTCGAGACCGGCCATCATCAGCGCGGCGAAAGTCAGGTACGGGTTGCCGGAAGCATCCGGGAAGCGTACTTCGATGCGACGCGCTTTTGGGTTGGTTACGTACGGAATACGAATGGAAGCAGAACGGTTGCGGGCAGAGTAGGCCAGCATAACCGGGGCTTCGAAGTGCGGTACCAGGCGCTTGTAGGAGTTGGTGGAAGCATTGCAGAAGGCATTCAGTGCCTTGGCATGCTTGATTACGCCACCGATGTAGTACAGCGCGGTTTCTGACAGGCCGCCGTATTCGTTGCCAATGAACAGGTTCTTGCCGTCCTTGGACAGCGACATGTGCACGTGCATACCGGAACCGTTGTCACCTACCAGCGGCTTGGGCATGAAGGTCGCGGTCTTGCCGTAATTGTGGGCAACGTTCTGAACCACGTATTTCAGGATCTGGTTCTGGTCAGCGCGTTTTACCAGGGTATTGAACGCGGTACCGATTTCACACTGGCCGGCAGTGGCCACTTCGTGATGGTGTACTTCAACGCCAACGCCCATTTCTTCCAGTGCCAGGCACATGGTGGAACGGATGTCCTGCAGCGAGTCGACCGGCGGAACCGGGAAGTAACCACCCTTGACGCCGGGACGGTGACCCATGTTACCGCCTTCGTAAACACGCTCGGAAGACCACTGGGCTTCTTCGGAATCCACCTTATAGAAGGCGCCACTCATGTCTGCACCCCAGCGAACGTCTTCCAGGATAAAGAATTCCGGTTCCGGACCAAAGAAAGCGGTATCGGCAATGCCGGTGCTCTTCAGGTATTCTTCGGCACGCTTGCCGATGGACCGAGGATCGCGCTCGTAACCCTGCATGGTTGATGGCTCAACGATGTCGCAGCGAATGATCAGCGTTGGCTCTTCCATGAACGGGTCCATCACGGCGCTGTCAGCATCCGGCATCAGGATCATGTCGGATTCGTTAATGCCTTTCCAGCCGGCAATGGATGAACCGTCGAACATTTTGCCTTCTTCAAACATGGCTTCGTTGGCTTCACGGACCGGCAGCGATACGTGCTGTTCCTTGCCCTTGGTGTCGGTGAAACGCAGGTCGATAAACTTGACCTGGTTGTCTTTAATGGTCTTGAGCACATCAGCGACTGACATGATTTCCTCCTACGTCGGAATATTGATGCCCTTGTGGGGCGGCTAAATTTTTGATCCAGGCGGATTACCCGCCTGGATCGTGAAACTGGCACGTTGGCTTTGTCGGCCTCGGTGTTTGAAGTCGTGCATAAGCACCAAACTTGTGCTCTAGTAATGCACGCGGCGTGCCAAGTTATTCGTTTCGATAACTCATTGAATATACGAACAAAATTGTTTCGTCGCCTGTTTAGAACGCACCATTATGTAGCATTCTGGTCACTAAATGCACCATTATGGTGCATTTAGTGAAAGTACAGCACAATTTCGCCCAGTTCCGGGTCATCCTTGATGGTGTCCTGGAACTCTTGCGTCAGCGCGTCGGCTTCGTCTTCGTCGCTGGCATAGTTAATGGGCAGTACGATTTCCGCGTTCACCTTGCCATTCATATAGTGCAGGGTGATACGTTCAATATCGCCGGCGGCCGGGATGCCGGTAAAATATTTGCCTAGTCGAGGAATGATCTCCTGCCTCAGTGGCAATTTCGCCGTTTTTGCATTATTCAGATCATCCTCGGCATCTACATGGACAGTGACATCGGCCACTTCCGGAATGTCGGCAATGACACTGCGGCGTACGGTTTCGCTGATCTGATGACCTTCGCTGACGCTGAGACTGGGTTCCACCTGGATATGTACGTCTACCAAGGCGATACCGCCCATGCGTCGGGTACGCAACATATGCAATGAGCGGACGCCGGAAGTGCTCTTGATGACCTTGTGAATGGCTTCAACCCGGTCCTGGTCCAGGCCGGTATCAATAAGTTCGTGGATGCTGGTCCAGGCCAGCTCCCAGCCTATCTTGGCAACCATGGCGGCAACAATAACCGCGGCAATGGCATCGAGATATTCGAGGCCGGCCATGGTACCGACGACACCGATGATGACGACGATGGACGAGATGGCATCACTTCGACTGTGCCAGGCGTTGGCGCGTAACAGGTCGGAGTTGTATTTGCGCGCGGCGTGCATGGTGTAATGATAAATGGCTTCCTTGGACACCACTGAAGCACCGGCAATAATCAGCGCCCACATACCCGGTTGCAACAGCAGGTCCGGCTCAAACAATCGTCGTGTCGAATCAATGGCAATTCCGATGGAGACGCCGATAAGCGCAATACCCAGTCCGACAGTGGCAATGGTTTCGATGCGGCCGTGACCATAGGGATGTTCGTCATCAGCCTCGGCGCTGGCATGTTTTGCGGCATACAACACCATGAAATCCGTTGCCAGGTCAGACAGCGAGTGTACGCCGTCGGCAATCAAAGCCTGTGAATGACTGATAAAACCGACAACAATCTTGGCGACACCCAGCAGCAGGTCGATGACTGAGCCGATCAGCGTGACTTTTAGCGTATCCTTGTAACGCGCTCCTTGGTTGACGTCCTGCTGCAAGCCATGACCGCTGACATGGTGGCCCGAATGTGAATGGGGGTGATGACTATGCGCCATGGTGGACCTCCAGGCGGATAATCACTTCATGATCGTTATCGACCGTTTCAACAACCGTGTGGCCGTTGATTCGGCACCAGGTAGGTATGTCGTTCAGGGCGCCATGATCGGTGCAGACAACTTCCAGCATTTCACCGGAGGCCATGCCATTGACCTTGTCCTGGGTCCTTATGACCGGCATCGGGCACAGCATATTTCGGGCATCCAGTGTTTCCATAATTATTTACTCAATGCGTTTACAGGTACCATTCCTGGGGCAGTTCATCCGGGTGTAGTGGTGCCACCTTATATTCAGTAACCATATCGGACAAGTCATGTATGGAAACCGTGACCTCATCGTCTGTTCGGCCCTTGCCAAACCGCGCGGTCAGGCGCGCAGCCAGCAGCAGGTCATTTTCGCTGACAGTACCGGATTCTGCATCCAGCAGCACCAGTGGGCCGCGATGGCTGCTGGCATGCATGTGAACAAATCGGTTGCGGTAACCGCGCAGGAAATTATTTTCACCATCGTCGCGCCCAATGATGAGTTTGAAATGTGGTCTCGGCCTCACGTGGCGCCCGACCTTGAGCAGCATTATGTCATCAATTTCGTATCGTTTTTCACCGCGAACCTGCCACAAGTCGGCAAGCTTGCGTGAGTAGTTGGCATCAGTAAGGAAGCAGCAGCCACCTGCCGGTTGGGCGTAATCATTGAACCCGAGCTGGTTGGCCAGTGCCATTTGCGGCTTGCGATTGCGACCGGAGAAATCGAGCAGCTTGTTCCTGTCTACCCAGCCTTCGCGCTCGGGCAGGGTTTCCGGAAGTATCCTGGCGCATAATGGCCTGAGTAACAGATCCCTGGCACCGGATTCGCGGGCGATCACGGGCATTGTGTCCTTGCGTTGTGACATGGGTCGTTGTCCGACCACTTCACCGGTGACAATAAAATCAAAATCGTGCTGCTGTATCCACTCGAGTGCTTTCCGGACCATGAATCCCTTGCAGTCGAGACAAGGGTTAAGGTTGGCGCCGTAACCATGTTTCGGGTTTATGACGACATCCTTGTATTCCTCGATGATGTCAACGATGTGTAGTTTGATGCCCAGCTGTTCAGCCACCCATAGCGCGTTGTTGCGCTTTTCCTTGTTCTTGTCCTTGTTGCGTATGGCGTGCGTATGGCCTTCTACGCAGAAGCCGGTGTAAAAGTTGATGCCTTCCACATGAATGCCCTGGTCGAGCATTAACTTGGCGGCGAGCAGTGAATCCAGTCCACCGGAAATCAGGGCGGCGGCTTTTCGTTGGGTCATGGCTTGAATACACATCTGTAATCCAGGGAAGCGTCGGATTTTATCTCAAAACTGTCCCTGACAGGTATGCCCGGTTGTGCCTGTCGGCGCTGAACGGGACAGCTTCTTCGGACTGGTCGTGAAGTTGGCCAAATAAAAAACGGACCCGAGAGCCCGTTTTTTATTTACGCTGATAATAATTATGGTCCTGCTTTTTTGTGTGCTTGCAGCCCGTTTTTTGGTCGCTGGGCTTTTTTTGGCCTCTTTCGGGCCCTTCTCCTCCACCGGTGGTCCAAGCGTGTCGTGCCACCTACTGGAATGACCTTACTCTAATCCTGTGTTCCTGTCCATAATCAAAATTATTCTCATTTAAAACCGGCGGTATTGGTAAAACTATTTATTTCATAATGTTTTTGTTGTCCGAGCCATCGACCATGCGCAGTTCTTTCCAGTTGTAGCGGCGAATATGGGCACTTTTGCCTGGTTCAAATTCTCCCTGATCGACCCGGCTGTAGACTACTGGCTCATCGCAATTGTAGACATAGCGTTTTGTCGGGTAGTGCAGCTTGATGGCGCCGAGTTCCCCCGCCTCACAGGGGATGGGATTGGTCTTGCTGGCCTTGCCTCTTGCCAGGGCGCCAAGGGTCTCCAGATCGGTGTCGAGATTCTTGTAAGGATTGGCTCCGGAGCTTTTTGGTGTCGCTTCAGTATTTTCTGTTGATGGCTCAGTAACGGTTTCCGTCACCGCCGGTGGTGTTGGCGCGATACTCGAGGTCGGTACTGGCTGCCATTGGGCAAGGGAAATGTGAGGCAGTGACAGCTGCAACCAATGCAGGACAGGTACGAGCCAAAGCGCCAGCCAGGCAAGGTGCAGCAATCCAACCGGTCGACCTAACCGAATATAAGGCACTGGTGCAATCAGCAGCCAGGCCAGTATGTGTCGCCGCGGCAGAAATGTGTCACTGCTGGTAGCCAGTGCGCGCAAGTGCGCCATGCGTTTGGCGGCCCAGGGTTCGGTGGACACCAGTTCATTCAATGACATCCAGAAGTGAGCGCCTTCCAACCCCTGTTTGGCAAACTCCGGAATATTGACCGACTTCCAGCGTTCACTGCGGGTGACTTCGACGGCCAGGCCAAAGGCGGCGTCCACCTTGTTTTTGCAGGCACCCAGGCCGGCGCGATCATAATGATAGGTTTGCGCACGTCGCCAGGCTGTACCCAGCAGTGGCAGGACCAGTGCCGGTGCCAGAAAAAAGCGCCAGGATCGATACGGGTCAGTGAGCTTTGCCAGTTGCTGACCCATGTGAAATTCAATGGCACCCTGGCGCTCGGTTAGCGCGGCAATGATGTCCCCGTCCAGCGCCAGATGGTAGCGGCCGAAGACGCGAACGCTCTCGAGCAGTTGTTCGTGCCCGCAAATGTAGGCAGTGGGAACGTCGTCAATATTGAGTCGATCACAGGCTTTGTGCAGCCGCGCGAACAGGTCGGGCTGCTGTTTTTCAGTGAGCGCCACTGCGAATCCACGTAATTTGCTGAGACGGCGAATTCTGTACAGTGCGTGTACAAGCCAGGTGACGACGAGTGTGGCGAACACGAGCGGCGGCAGCAGGGTGTCGCGAACTCTCGCCTCAAGAGGTGTGTACTGGGCCAGCCATTGCGGCAGTTGGAACCATAAATAGCCCAGCAAGCTGCCCCAGAATCCCAGTGACAGCAGCAGCGTGATGACAAACAGCGGTTTGTAATGTTGGTAGCGAAGAATGGCTGCGCTCATGGACCTGGTCGATCTTTCCCTGTTTTGTACCGAATTATTGTAGGTAATGGCCTGAATATTTGTTTTCGGCGGTGCGTTGTTTCATTATTTCATGGCTTTCTATGCTAAACCATAATATAGATGATTTCCCTGATTTCGCGGTGGACCGCCTGAATGACCTGGCCTTTTCGACGCCGATTGCGACGATCCCGTGACCCCGGTTCCCGGGTAGTTGCCGGTGTGCGCTGGATTGGCCGTATCCTGCGCTGGTCTTTCCGGTTGTTGCTGGTATTCATAATTGTCGATTTGTTTTACGTGGCCACACAATGGCCGGATTGGGATGCGCTGCAAAAGGGCTCGATACCCAAATCAAACTTTATCCTGTCTTACCAGCGAGACTTGAAGAAACCGCGGCACAAAAACTTGCCGCCGCTCCGATGGCGACCCGTTAGCTATGACAAAATCCCTCAGCACATGATTCGTGCCGTCGTAGTTGCCGAAGATAGCCGCTTTTACCAGCACGATGGCTTCGATCTCATCGCATTTCGCGAAGCTATGGATCAAAACCTCAGTCGTGGAAAGCTGGCATTTGGGGCCAGTACAATTTCCCAGCAAACCGTGAAAAACCTGTTTCTTACCGGGTCGCGGGATTTTCTGCGTAAATGGCACGAACTGCTGCTGACCTGGGGCATGGAACGCAACCTGAAGAAGCGCCGGATCATGGAGCTTTATCTCAATATTGCCGAGTTTGGCAAAGGGATCTACGGTGTTGAGGCGGCGTCGCTGCATTACTGGAACAAGCCGGTCAGCCAGGTCACCTGGCGCCAGGCAGCGGAACTGGCCGCGTGCCTGCCCAGCCCGAAAAAACACAACCCGACGACCCGCACGCCAGCCTTTGAGCGACGTGTCGACAAGATCTATTACTGGTTGATGCAGAACCAGAACGGAACCTGAGTCGTACGCTGCGATTATGCCTGACGCTGGCAGCAAGGCCGCGTTATAATCGCGGGCCGTTTAGCCTGAACAGAGGGATTTCGCTTGTATTTCCAGGACCTGATTTTCAACCTTCAGCAATATTGGGCTGGCCAGGGCTGCGTCGTGGTTCAGCCGTATGACATGGAAATGGGCGCTGGCACATTTCATCCGGCGACTTTCCTCGCGGCCATTGGCCCCGAGCCTGCACGCACCGCCTACGCGCAACCTTGCCGTCGACCTACAGATGGTCGGTACGGTGAAAATCCCAACCGGCTTCAGCATTACTACCAGTTCCAGGTCATCCTGAAACCGTCACCATCCAATATCCAGGAGCTGTACCTGGGCTCATTGAAAAAGCTGGGTATTGATGTGTTAACCAACGATATTCGTTTTGTTGAAGACAACTGGGAGTCGCCCACCCTTGGTGCCTGGGGCCTGGGCTGGGAAGTCTGGCTGAACGGTATGGAAGTCACCCAGTTCACTTACTTTCAGCAGGTGGGCGCGCTGGAATGCAGGCCGGTAACCGGTGAAATTACCTATGGTCTTGAGCGTATCGCCATGTACCTTCAGGGTGTAGACAGTATTTTTGATCTGCAATGGAACGAGAGATTTACTTACGGCGACATTTTTCACCAGAACGAGGTGGAATTTTCAGGATTCAATTTTGAACATGCCAACACCGAGTTGTTGTTCAGGCAATTTGATGATTGCGAATCCGAGTGCAAGCGCCTGGTGGAAGCCGGCGTGCCGCTGCCGGCCTATGAAATGGTGCTGAAAGCCTCGCATGCATTTAACCTGCTGGATGCACGCAGTGCCATTAGCGTCACCGAGCGTGCGCGTTATATTGGCCGCGTGCGCGGACTGGCACGATTGATTGCGCAAGCGTATTACGATTCCCGTGAAGCTCTTGGTTTTCCGAAGCTCAAGGCAGTAAAGGGCAAGGAGGCAGCCAATGGCTAAGAAAGCAAAAAAGAAGAGCGCCGGAAAAACCGCGCGCAAGGCTGCAACCAGGTCATCCACCGATCTATTGATCGAGTTAGGTACGGAAGAGTTGCCGCCGAAGGCGCTGAAGTCACTGAGTGAAAATCTTGGTCGTTTCGTGCATGAGGGGCTGGCAGAGGCCGGGCTGCTCGAGTCGGATGATTACCGTGTGTTTGCCGCGCCGCGTCGACTGGCCGTGTTGTTTGGCAAGGTGCGATTGCAGCAACCTGATCGCGAAACGGAGCGAAAAGGGCCGGCGGCGCAGGCGGCATTTGATGCTGATGGTAAGCCAACAAAGGCGCTGGAAGGTTTTGCCCGTTCCTGCGGTGTGACCCCGGACAAGCTGGAAAAAGTGCAGACCGACAAGGGTGAGTGGATGGTGTTCCGCAGCCTCGAAAAGGGCCAGAAAGCCGCTGTCCTCGTTCCGGCGATATTCGAAAACGCACTGAAAAAATTGCCTATCCCCAAGCGCATGCGCTGGGGCGACCTGGATGCGGAATTTGTCCGACCGGTACACTGGTTACTCATGTTGCACGGCGACAAGTTGGTACCAGCGGAAATGCTGGCGGTCAAATCCGGACGTGTCAGTTATGGTCATCGCTTTCACGCGCCGAAGGCCATACGCATTCCTGCGGCAAAAGATTATGAGCGCTTGCTGAAATCCCAGGGCAAGGTAATTGCGAATTTTGCCGTGCGTCAGCAGTTGATACGCAGTGGTGTCGAAAAGCTGGCTGTCAAACAAAAAGGCCAGGCCGTGATCAATGTGGACTTGCTTGATGAAGTCACCAGCCTGGTGGAATGGCCTGAACCGGTACTCGGCTCCTTTGACCATGCGTTCCTTGATGTGCCTGCTGAAGCGCTGATCAGCAGCATGCAGGATCATCAGAAGTATTTTCCTGTCATCGGTCGCAGCGGCAAGCTGATGCCGCATTTTATTACGGTGGCCAACATCAAGAGCCGGAAACCGGCCGCCGTGCGTGCGGGTAACGAGCGTGTATTGCGTGCCCGCTTTTCCGATGCCAAGTTCTTCTGGGATACGGACCGCAAAACGGCACTGGCTGATCGTATCGCTGCACTCAAGGATGTGGTATTTCACGTCAAGCTTGGCACGGTCCATGACAAGGTTGAGCGCGTGAAAAAACTCAGCGCTGTCATCGCCACTGAGCTGGGCGGCGACAAGGCCATGGCAACGCGTGCTGCACAACTTGCCCGCGCCGATCTTATGACCGGTATGGTATTCGAGTTCCCTGATTTGCAGGGCATTATGGGCAGGTACTACGCCGTCCATGATGGTGAGCCGGCCGACGTCGCGGCCGCCATGGAAGAACAGTACATGCCGCGATTTGCCGGCGACCAGTTACCGAAAACGGCAACCGGCCAGGCACTGGCAGTTGCCGAAAAAATTGACTCCATTGTCGGTATCTTCAGTATCGGCGAGGTGCCAACCGGCGACAAGGATCCGTTTGCCTTGCGTCGCGCCGCTTTGGGCGCCTTGCGTATCATGATTGAGGCCGATCTGGATCTGGATTTGCTGGCCCTGGTCCGCAGTGCGGCAGCCAGCCAGCCGGGACAGTTTGATATGGATAAAGCCAGTCATGAGGTATACGGCTTCATGATGGAGCGATTGCGCGCCTATTACGCTGACCAGGGAGTAGCCCATGACGAGTTTGAATCTGTGCTGGCGACGAAGCCTTCCAGGCCGCTGGATTTCGACCGGCGCATCAAGGCAGTCAAGGCTTTCCGCAAGCTCAAGGAAGCTGAACCCCTGACGGCAGCCAACAAGCGTATTCGCAACATACTCAAGCAGGGTGGTACTGCCAACCGGGATCATGTTTCGAAACAGCTGTTGTCGGAACCGGCTGAGGTGGCACTGGCGGACAAGGTCATCGCCATGAGTGCTGAGCTGGAACCGGTGTTTGCCAAGGGCGACTACACTGCTGCGATGAAGAAGCTGGCAGCGCTGCGACCACAGGTGGATGACTTCTTTGACAAGGTCATGGTGATGGTGGACGAGGAAGCGGTACGTGACAATCGCCTGGCATTGCTGGATAGCCTGGGCAGGCTGTTTCTTCGTATCGCGGATTTGTCAAAACTGCAGGGATAAAAAACGGCCTGTTACTGACCGCATGTTCTCGGCAGCAGCCTTGCAGGCCGGATTGTAAACGGGTTTGCCGGATCGGATTGTCGGCGAACGGCCACGGTAAATTATGGAACACAAGCAGATATGACTGACCAGGATTCCTACCAGGCCATGCTTGACGCAGTACAGGCATTTCACTGCAAGCATGATTTCAGAAATACCGGTGGCGAGGAGCTGACCTACCGAATTGCGTTGATGAGTGAAGAGCTCGGTGAAATGGCGGCAGCGGTAACCAAGGGCAAGAGCATTGAGAGCCTGGCCGAGGAGACCGCCGATTTGTTTATTCTGCTGATCGGCACGGCTATTGCCGCTGATTTTGATTTGAAAGCAGCCTTCTGGAAGAAAATGGACAAAATCATGCAGCGTGAGTCAAAAATGGTAAATGGCCGGATCCGGGTATCCGAGTTCCGGGATATGGACTAGGTGGCGGTATGAAACTTGTTATTCTCGACAGGGACGGAGTCATCAACCAGGATTCTGACCAGTTCATCAAGTCACCTGATGAATGGATTCCGATTCCCGGCAGCCTGGAGGCAATCGGGCGCCTGAACCGGGAGGGCTGGCGCGTGGTGATCGCCACCAACCAGTCCGGCATCGCCCGCAACCTGTTTAACATGGACATGCTCAATCGCATCCACGACAAAATGGTGCAAATGGTTGCAGGAAAGGGCGGTGAAGTGGACGGTATTTTTTTCTGTCCCCATGGCCCGGGTGATGCCTGTCGTTGTCGCAAGCCGAGACCGGGATTGTTCGAGGATATCGCCGAACGTTTTCGTATCCAGTTGAATGACGTATTTGCTGTTGGTGACTCGGAGCGCGATATTGTTGCAGCCCGCGATGCCAAGGCCAGGCCGGTACTGGTCAAGACCGGAAAGGGTCGCAGTACCGCCAAAACGTCCACCGAGCTGGATGGTGTGCCGGTGTTTCGTGATCTGGCTGAATTTGTTGACACCCTGGTACAGGGCAAGCTGGAAGAGTACTGATTCATGATGCAATGGATTCGATCAATCCTGTATACCGTGTTTATGCCGGTTTCGCTGGTGCTTTTTGTTGGTCCCGGCCTGATCCTGTATTTCTTTCCGTATTCCTGGCGTTATCGCTATATGGCCTTGTGGCCGGCTTTCCAGACGTGGTTGCTCAAGGTGCTGTGTGGTATCCGTTATGAAGTGGAGGGCCGGGAAAACATGCCTGAAGGCAACGCCATTATCCTGGCAAAGCATCAGTCAACCTGGGAAACCTTCGCCTTTGTCAAACTGTTTCCCCGGCAGACCTACGTGTTCAAGCGCGAACTGTTATGGCTACCGTTTTTCGGCTGGGCGCTGGCCATGTTGCATCCCATTGCCATTGATCGAGGCGCCGGCCGCAAGGCGGTTGAGCAGTTGATCAGTCGCGGGCGCGAACGCCTCAAGGAAGGGCTTTGGGTGATCGTGTTCCCGGAAGGTACGCGCATGGCTACCCATACCCGCGGCAAGTACAAGCTTGGTGGCGCAATACTGGCAGCTGAAACCGGATACCCGGTTGTACCTGTTGCGCACAATGCCGGCAGCTTCTGGCCGCGCAAGCAGGTATACAAACAGCCGGGAACAGTCAGGGTGTGTATTGGCCCGGTGATTCACAGCGAAGGCCGCAAGGCCGATGAAATCATGGCGGATGTGGAGCAATGGATTGAAACCAGGATGCAGGAGCTTGAAGGCCGTGATCAGCCGGCAGAGCTCGTTATCAGGGAATACAAAAAGAAATCCCGCTAGGCATCGTGCCCGGATCTGTATTTCGGCAGGATTACAAAAAACGTTGTGCCCGACCCGGACGAACTGAAGCCGATTTGCCCACCATGGGATTCAACTATGGATTTGGAAATGTTCAGTCCAAGGCCGGTACCGCCTGATTGCCTGGTTGTTGATGTGTTCGCCTGGGTGAATCGTTCAAATATCCGGCCCCGAAATTCTTCGGGAATTCCTTCTCCCTGATCCTTGATATCGATACGCCAACCTTGGCCGGCATCGCAGGTGTCAATGTGTACCTCGGTGTGTTTACGAGTGTGGCGAATGGCGTTGCTGATAATATTGAAAAAGACCTGGATGATACGGCCGCGGTCGCCGTATACCGGCATCTGAAGCGTTATATCCGGCATCGCCAGGCGAACATTGTACCGGGAAGCCAGGATCGCGCCGGTCTCGCAGGCTTCGGAAAGCGCTTCGGTCAGGTCAAAGGGCTTTCTTGATAAAGACAATGTGCCCGCCTGCATTTTGGCGGCGTCCAGCAATTCGTTGATGAGTTCAAGCAGCCTGTCAGAGTTGCGATCTGCGATACCAAGAAGTTCGGTACCGCTGGCGGCGGTAATGTCAATGTTGCCGTGCTTGATCAGCTTGATTGCACCTTGTATTGATGTGAGCGGTGTGCGTAATTCGTGACTGATGGTGGACAGGAAGTCATCCTTGACCTTTTCCGCCCGTTCACGCTCGGCGATTTCGCGAGTCAGCTGCGCGTTGGTACCCGCCAGGGCCTCGCTGATCCGTCGAAACATGCGCTGACTGTCCAGTACCAGCAAAAGCAATGTGTTCATCAGAAAACCGGCAATCACAACAAACTGGGAGTTTCCGGAAAAGGTATTAATGAAAAATTCCTGGTCTGGTGAATAATGACTGTCCAGTTCCAGTGTGCCCAGCATCACCGGTAAATACGTGCCCAGGACCGAGTTGATTCCGGTATGCGAGGCAGTGGACTGATAGAGCATCTTGCCGTCATGGAAAATGCTGATGCTGATATTTTTGCCCACCTCGTATTCGTCGGTATGTCTTTTCAGGGTTGCCAGGACAAGTGCATCCAGCCTGATAAGGGCAATCATTGAGCTGGTGTCATCCCATAGCCTGTAGGTGCTGACAAGGTAGTGGGATCCGTCGCCGGTATCCACCAATAAATGCGTCGCCCGGTCCTGTTGAATGGATTCCGCAAGTTCCTGAATGTGTTCCCGCTTGAACGGGTTGAATCCTTTCTCGCGGTAAATTCTCCTCCGGTGATCACTGATGATGACCGCGCTGAGTTCGGGCAGGTCGTTCCGGTACCGGTGGGTGTCCTGTTCCCAGTACGCAAAATTCTTTTGGCCATGCTGCAGCACGCGATCACGCATGCGGCCGAGAGCCAGGATGTCATTGCGGTAGTTTGTCTGTATGGCCAATGCAAAGGATTTGCCGGCTGATTCGGTCAGGTTTTTCAGGTATCTGTATTCCTTGTCATGGATGGCAAACCAGATGTTCAGCACTATGGCGGCGCCAATCAGCCAGAGCCCGGCCAGGCCTCGTGTCTTGTAGCGTCGGCCGAACATTTGTACATGATGGCGAGCAATCAGGGCCAGTGCCGTAGACAGCAGCACAAATCCCGTGGCCGTGTGTACTGCCATTAGTGTATACGCGCCCCAGTCAAAGGTGTTGACCGGTCCGGCCAGGTAGCCATACAGGGCGCTGTAGGAAATTGCCGCGATAACTGTCGAGATGAGCAATACCAGCATGTTGAAGCTGTAGCGGTAATGTTGCTGACTGCTGATGAGAATCAGCCCCAGCCCTGCCATCAAAAAACAGGTTGCCGTATTGGGAGCCATTCTGCCGGGGTGCGAAGTCTTGGTAGTAACGTAGGCATCCATGAACAGCTGGTCAATGCCGAGGTCGGTATGGGAGATGTACTGCGCGAGTGTCAGGGAGCTCAGGGCCAGCAACAGGAACGCCAGTGTGCGTGTAATGGTGTCGTATCGGAGCCAGTGTGCCAGGATGGCACAGTTGGCGAGGATAAAACCCAGGGCCGTGTTGAATTGCATGGGAACCCAGTCGCTGCGCAGCTGGAAAAGGGTGGAAATATTCAATACCCAGCCGAGCAAGACCAGTAGACCCAGTGCCAGCCCGGCGCTGGCCAGTGCAACCAGAATTGCCGAATCATGTTTTCCGGGGTACGAGTCACCGGCGAAGCGGTTTTTTAACCGCGCTGCAATGGACTTGATCCTGATGGACAGGCTGAATGCCACATCACGCTCCCAACGTTTCCGTGTCTCAACTGTTCCGGTGTTGTAATTGGTTTATTACCGGCTCTTTGTCGGCAGGAAAATTGCCGAACGGGTCGGCCCTGCAACTTTGTTCGCCTACCTGGCTCTTATACCGGTTTAAGTACCATAATAGCAATTATTAAAGGAGGTAAAATCTTGGCTATAGCGCCTGCCAGGACCCATTGCCGTTCGAGCCTCCAGTACTGGTCCGGTATCGGGCCGCCACCGGCAAATTCCCGCGCCAGTCTTGCCTGTCGAACCTGTGCCGGTACCATGAATACTCCCCAGATGATCCCGGACGCCATGAATAGCCACAGGCCCCACATCATCCACGGAGTGTCGACCGGAAGGTTGCCGTGAAGGTGGGCGTTTCCAACGCCGGTGATCAGTATGACTATACTGCCAAGCGTGGTGAACCAGATATCGCCCCGGGTGATCTGGGACTGTGCAAAGGCAATGATTTCGGGTTTGCCGGTACGCACCGCCATGAATTTCCACCAGGAGCTGATCAGGATGTTGCCATAAAAAATAATGATGCCGAGTATGTGCAGAATTTTGATGAACTGGTAGCTGTCCGGCATGACGGGCCCTCATTTGCTGACTGGGTGACTTGTTATTGCCTTGCATGACCATCTGGAACGCGTTGACGGTGCACAATAGAGGATGGCAAACAGGCTTGTCTACCGATGCGCACTATCCTGGCACTGGTGTTTGTGTCATTCATCCCGGGGATTGGTTTGCAATCAGGTTGGAGATAGCGATGTACTCGTCCACGCTGAGCGCCTCAGGACGGTTCTGAGCGTCGATTCCAGTTTGTTGCAGCTGTTCAACAGTAACAAGACCTTTGAGTGTGTTACGTAGCGTCTTGCGCCGTTGAGAAAAGGCTTGCCTGACAACTCTTTCGAACAAATCCATGCTGATGACCGTTTTACTGTGTTCCGGTTCCGGTACAAGTTGAACTATTGCCGAGTCCACTTTTGGTGGAGGGTTGAAAGCGCCGGGCTTGACGATGAACAGTCGTTGGCATCGGCATTGGGCCTGCACCATTATGGAGAGACGGCCATAATCCTTGCCGCCGGGAGCCGCGACAATACGATCAACGACTTCCTTTTGTAGCATGAAAGTCATATCACGAATGCAGGACTGTTGAGTTAGCAGGTGAAAGATCAGCGGTGTCGAGATGTTGTAGGGCAGGTTGCCGACTATACGCAGTTTCCCGTTGCCGGCAAGTGAGCAAAATTCAAATTTCAGTGCATCGGCGCGATGGACAAACAGCTTCTTGCCGTAGTCGGGGTGCTGTTCCAGTCTGTCAGCAAGATCGCGATCCAGCTCAATAACGTCCAGTTTCTGCAGTTTCTGCAGCAATGGGTTGGTCAATGCGCCCAGTCCTGGGCCGATTTCCGTTACGGTATCGCCTGGTTCGGGGGCAATGCAGCCAATAATGCGCTGAATCACATGCTGGTCGTGCAGAAAGTTCTGACCAAAGCGTTTGCGTGGAATATGTTCAGCCATGATCGCTATCCATGCCGGTGGAGGTCAGCCTGATCGCCTGTTCGAGGGCGGCCAGGAGGCTGCCATCATCTATATTGCCGGTGCCGGCAAGATCGAGTGCGGTGCCGTGATCAACTGATGTGCGGATAAATGGCAATCCAAGTGTGATGTTTACCGCCTGGCCGAAGCCGAGGTGCTTTAGTACGGGCAATCCCTGGTCATGATACATGGCCAGCACCGCATCCACTCCTTGCAGTGCTCGTGGCGTGAACGCGGTATCGGCAGGTGTAGGCCCCTGGAGATGTATGCCTTGTTTCCGGTATTCCTCGATGACCGGCATGATGCAGTCAATTTCCTCGTGACCAAGATGGCCGTTCTCCCCGGCATGAGGATTGAGGCCGCAAACATTGATAACCGGGTCAGAAATACCAAACCGGTTGTGCAAGTCATGATGGGTAATGTGAATGATCTCGGTGAGTGACTCGCGGGTAATGCTGCGACTCACTTCGCTTAGCGGGACGTGGGTGGTGGCCAACGCAACCCTCAATTGCGGACAGGCCAGCATCATGACCACCCTGTTTGTCCCGGATCGTTGTGCCAGGTATTCGGTATGCCCGGTAAACGGTATGCCGGCGTCATTGATGATGCCTTTGTGCACGGGTCCGGTAACCATGGCAGCGAATTCATGATTCAGGCAGCCATCAATGGCCCGGTCCAGGGTATCCAGAACATAGCGGCTGTTGGCGGCGTTGAGTTGACCGGCGATGGCGTTGCTGCTGTTTGCCACCGGCTCAATGTAAAAACCCGGCAGTATCGTGCCGGGCTTCCAGGGCTGGCTGTTCAGAGGCAGATCCAGTTGCCGTGCTCGAGCCTGGAGCATGTCCGGGTCAGCTATGCATACCACTGGAACCGGTAACGCTGCGCATGAAAGTCTTACCGCAAGATCAGGCCCGATACCGGCGGGTTCGCCTGGCGTAAATGCAATGACTGGTGATGAAAACTTACTGGCCATCAATCAGGATCTGGATATAGGCTTCATCCTGGAGTTCGCGCAGCCATTGCTGATACCGTTCTTCACTCTTGCGCATGACGATCTGGTTGCGCGCTTCGGCGCGATCCAGCAGTTCGCCGATATCCTGCTGCCGACGTTCCAGGACTTCGATGATATGAAATCCGTAATCAGATTTGATGATTGGACCCAGCACACCGATTTTCTGCGTCTGTAGCGCCTTGTCAAATTCGGGTACGGTCTGTCCCGGGTTCATCCAGTCCAGCTTGCCACCCTGTGCTGATGAGCCTGGATCCTCAGAGTGGGCCTGGGCAACCTTGGTGAAATCACCGCCGCCCAGTATGCGATCGCGCAACTGTTCAATCTTGTTGCGTGCCTCGGCCTCCGGCATAACCGCGTTGGTCGCGATCAGGATATGGCGCGCCCGTACCTGGGTAACAATCTTGCTCTTTTTGCTGCTGCGCTTGTTATCCAGTTTCAGGATATGAAAGCCGTTGGCGCTGCGTACCGGCTCGCTGACTTCCCCTGGTTTCATTCTTTCCAGCTCTTCGACGAACACGGCTGGCAACTGGCCGGCCTGGCGCCATCCGAGGTAACCACCTTCGAGAGCCCTGGGTCCCTTTGAGTGAGATGCCGCGACTGTTTTGAAATCCGCGCCATTGCGCAATTGCTTGACCAGGCCCTCGGTTTTTGTCGCCAGTGCCTTGATGATTTCTGTGGTAGCGTTTTCCGGCAGCGGCAGCAGGATGTGCGAGACCTCGTAGCTGTCACCGGTATTGGCGCGCATGGTGTTTTCGAGAAAGTCACTGACTTCTGCTTCCGAAACATGTATCCGGCGTTTTACTTCGCGCTCTACCAGCTTTTGTTGCAGCAGTTGATCACGCACCTGTTCCCGGTACTCGGCCATGGTCAGGTTGTCCCGCTCCAGTTGCTGGCGCAGTTTCTTGTCAGTCAGATTGTTTCTTTTCCTGATTTGTTCGATGGCGTTGTCAATTTCCTGGTCGCTGGTCTTGAGGCCGGTTGCTTCGGCGAGTTGGGATTGCAAACGGTCAATAATGGTTTTGCCCAACACTTGTTGGCGCAGAATGGATTCCGGCGGCAGGGCGATTTTACGTTCCTTCATTGACCTTCGTGCGCGCTCAAGTTCCTGGTTCAGTTCGCGCTCGGTAATGATGTCGTCGTTGACGGTCGCGGCGATTCGATCAACCGCGTTTTCGATGGCAGTTTCCGCCGCTACTGCTGACGGCAAAGCAAATCCGGACATGGCGATACAAAGAGCGATACCGGCACAGGTTGCCGGGAGCTGACGCTGGGTGGTTTTCATAGTTTTTTGGCTCGAGTTGTTGCTTTGGGTACCTGGCTGGAGCCATGCTGGCTCACTTTGTTTCTGCGGTCGAAGCATATCATGATCGGTGCGGTGTGCTCAGTTTTTCGCAATGGCTCAGTCGATGATTTCGCCGGATTGTTGTGCTGACTCGGGGTTTTCAAATCGATGAAAAGTCGCCAGTTTGAACGGGCTGCGCGGCTGGTCACCAAGTTTTGCCAGCCCGGAAAATTCTATCTGCGCCATGGTGCTGTCGATCTGTTCGCCGGCGTCACCCAGGCGCCGACTGCCATAGACCCGTAACGCCCAGCAGCAACTGCGGTATTCCAGCCCGGCATAGGATTCGAGGTTGGTCTGTGCCTCGAGATCATAGTTCCAGCGCCCGGAAACACTGAAGCCGAAGCCAACAGGGGTGGCGAACGAAATATCCGCCTGTCTCTGACCTTCGTGGATTACCCGGTAACCGGCATTGAATATGACATTGGCCGCTGGCTGGTATTGTAAAAAGTTGTAGTTTTGTCGAACCGCGTCCAGGTAGGGATCCCAGTTTACCCGGCTGTGTGCATACCAGTTTCCGGGCAGGCGGGCACGTAATTCGGTAATGGTGTCGGTGGTCGGGTGCGCGTCAATACCCGGAAAGATGTTTACCCGGCGGGCTTCACGATAACGACCGGCGCCTATGGCGAGGCCGATCAGTTCTTCGCCGGACGCGTTGGCGACAAGTCGCGACTGCAAGCCGACGCTGATGCGATTGATGTCGCCCAGGCGATCACCACCGGAAAATCGTTCTACGCTGAAAAGCTGCGCATAAGTGGCTTCCTGCTCACGGGTATCAAATACCGGCAGTTGGTCCTGCTCCTGGTAGGGACGCCATGCGTAGAACAGTCTCGGTTCGAGGGCGATGGTGTGGCTGGAACCGATGCGCTCCAGCGCCAGGCCGGTATCAATGCTGGCAAACCCGGTACTGATCTGAAGCCGTTCTTCGAAACCGCCGGTACGGGCGCTATCCGGTGTACTACCCAGGTCGTACGACAGGTGGTCACCGCCGACGACGGGTACAAAGTGACCCCAGGGAGCACGAAACGGCAAGCTCAGTTTTGGCTGCAATAGCAGTCGTTGACCCTGGATATCTTCCGGGTGACTGAAGTTTACCCATTCAGTATTGATATTGGCATTGAGTCTTGCCGTGATCTCAGGGTAGTGGCTGTCCAGCTGTAATCGTGGCAAAAATGCATAGGGCTGGCTGCTGCTGCGGGTTTCATCAATAGTCTGGTAGTCCAGCATTGTCAGTCGGCTTTGCCAACGGTTGCCGCCATAACCGAGCGTAGCCTGTTGCGGAAGATGCACCTGGCTGCTTTCAGCCAGCGTCTCGCCGAAATCCCGCAGGTAGTCGGCATCGGAGACCCAACTGCCACGCAGTCCGGCACTGATGCCTGAGGACCAGCGTTGACTGTGGCGGAAGTTGGCACGACCACGGTTGTCGCCGGTTTCCTTGTCATTCCACAAGGCTTCGGCATCAAGTTGGCCCGCGTAGCCCTTGCCCATGTAGCGAAACTCGTTCTGTAATTGCCAGCCACGCTGGCGCATGTAGACCGGCGTAATGGTGTCATCCATTTGTGGTGCAAGATTGATGTAATAGGGAACCGAGATGCGCGCACCGGTGTTGTCGCTGGTGCCATAGTTTGGCGCCAGGAAACCGCTCTTGCGTCGATCTGACAGCGGGAAATCCACATAGGGCCAGTAAAATACCGGTATGTTCTGAACATGCAGAACCGCATGGTGTGCCACGCCAATATCATTGGTGCGATCAAGCTCAAGCTCGCTGATGGACAGGTACCAGGCCTTGCTGTCCTGTGGACAGGTGGTATAGCTCAGGTCATCGAGGCTCAGGCTGCCGCTGGCCTCAAATGAAATCCTGTTGGCGGATCCTCTGCCCTTGTCAGCCAGCAGGTAATCCACCTGGCCGGTTTCGCCTTTTTTGGTTCCGGGCTGATAGTACAGAACAGGTGTCGTGAACTGGTCGCCGTTGCCGCGACAGAACAGCGCCTCGTTTGCCGTTACCGTGTCCTGCTGCCGGTCGTAGTGAATGATATCGGCCTGTATGCTTTCATTGGCATTGTTCAGGGTAACTTGCCCCTGAAACTGAACATGGTTTTTGTCCGACATTTCCACCCGGTCTGACCGAATGGAAACCGAGCCATCTGCTGTAACGCTGCCCGGTGACACCGGGCAGGTGCGGGGGTTTGCCCCGGATGCGTCAACCGGGGTTTCCGTGCACTGGGCTGCATGCAGGTTGCTGATTAGGCCGCAGCAGCCAAGAACCAGGTAAAGACCAAGAGGACGGAAACTGGGTTGCATGGTTAGGGTGATCACAGGTTTTCAAGTCGCGGCTAAAATTGCATAGAATGGCGGGGTCTTCAAGCAATGAATCGGGTGAATTTTTGGATAAACGATATGAGCAGTTAAAAGGGTGGCTGGCAGCGACACTGGACGCGGCAGAATATGAAATCCAGCCGGCTTCTGCCGATGCCAGCTTTCGGCGCTATTTTCGTGTTTTCACCGGTGGCCAGAGTTTTATTGTCATGGACGCGCCGCCTGAAAAGGAAAATGTCGGGCCGTTTATTGAAATTGCCGGACACTTGCTTGCGCTCGGTCTGCATGTACCGGAAATCTTTTACCAGGACCTTGAACAGGGATTCCTGCTGCTCAGTGACCTGGGTAGTCGCCCCTATCTCGATGAGCTTGGGGATTCGACAGTGGAAAGGCTTTATGGCGATGCGCTGGGCGCGCTTGTTGTGTTGCAGGCCGGCATATATACAGATGATGATTTTCTCCCGGAGTATTCGGCAGAACTGCTTATGAGCGAAATGGAGCTGTTTCGTGACTGGTATCTCGGTGAGCATCATGGCCTGGCATTGTCGGCATCCCGGGCGGATGTATTGCGGGAAGCCTTCGAGTTGTTGCGTGACCAGGCGTTGGCGCAAACCCGGGTATGGGTTCACCGTGACTACCATTCCCGGAACCTGATGATATGCGAGAGCCATAACCCGGGGATTATCGATTTCCAGGATGCTGTTATCGGCCCGGTCACCTATGACCTTGTATCACTGTTGAGGGATTGTTATATCGCCTGGCCCAGGGAGCGGGTGGAAGACTGGGTAAAGGGATATCATCAGCTGGCCATGGATTCCGGTATACCGGTATGCGAGGACGACGAAGAATTCCTGCGCTGGTTTGACTGGATGGGGGTTCAGCGTCACCTGAAGGCGATTGGTATTTTTGCCCGCCTCAATCACCGCGATGGCAAGCCGGGATACCTGAAAGACATACCTCGTACATTGGCGTATGTGCTGGATGTCTGTCAGCGTTATCCAGAGCTTGAGTCATTTTACCAATTGCTTGATGAGCTCGACTTGCCGGAGGCTGCGTGAAAGCAATGATCCTGGCGGCGGGGCGCGGAGAGCGAATGCGCCCGTTGACCGATCATACGCCGAAGCCGTTGCTGGAAGTGGGCAAGTATTCACTTATTGAGCACCTGGTTCGGTCACTGGTTGAAAGCGGGTTTGTGCGTTTAATTGTCAATCACGCCCATCTCGGCAACCAGATTGAAGCCAGGCTGGGTACCGGTGCGCAATTTGGGGCGACTATTGAATACTCAGCTGAAGGCGAGACCGGCCTGGAGACAGGCGGTGGTATATACAAGGCATTACCATTGCTCGGAGATGCCCCGTTCCTGGTGGTGAATGGCGATATCTGGACAGATTACCCGTTTTCCCGAATGCACAATATGGTGCCAGCCGGTATGGCGCACCTCGTGATGGTGGATAATCCCCCGCAGCATCCTGCCGGAGACTTTGTGCTCCACGACAATTCAGCAATCAGCAATGATTTGGATGGTCGATTGACCTATTCGGGTATTGGCGTGTATCGCCCGGAAATGTTTGCGGGCTGCCAGCCGGGAAAGTTTCCATTGGCGCCCATACTGCGCAAGCTGGCCGATGAATCAAGGCTGACAGGTGAATATTTTCCAGGCAATTGGTCCGATGTTGGAACACCGGAGCGCCTACAGGTGCTTCGTGACCAGTGTGGCTGAGAAGTTGTTGAACGCGCTGCCAGTCAGCGCGCGTGCCTGTTTGCGGAGTGATGAGGCATGCCGGCGTAGATCGAACCAGGGGTCGGACAAATAAAAAACCGGTGAACCCGGGTAACAGGGCGATAACCGCCGATGTAGCCGAATTCACCGGTTTGTCGACCGGCCTGCCCACGTTAACCCCGCCTTCAGCGGCGACAGGAGTCGTCTCCGAAGGCAGGATTTGTGCTGTCAGCCGACCTGATGCCGATTTAACGCTTTTTGCGAGCGCGCTTCTTGGAAGCCTTTTTCTTGGACTTTTTCTTTGAAGCTTTTTTCTTGCCTTTTTTCTTCGAAGCCTTCTTCTTTGAAGCTTTTTTCTTCGAAGCTTTTTTCTTCGAAGCTTTCTTCTTCGAAGCTTTCTTCTTTGAAGCCTTCTTCTTGGTTACACGCTTCTTAGCGGTTTTCCGCTTGGCGGCGCGCTTCTTGGTCGCCTTTTTCTTAGTTGCCATGACAGCACTCCTTCTGGGTTGTGGTTAGAGAATGAAACATCAAAAACGCATACTTGAAAGAAACAAGCATGCGAAAAAAAACTGGATTGACTGAAAAGAACTGGTTTGAGACGGACGGAAGGGTGGTTTCGGTGAGAGATGTCGGTTTGCCGTACAACAGGAAAGACAGCCCCCTTGGCTGCCTTTAACGACTTCCCTTGAGAGCTTCCGGTTTGCCCGTATAACGGGCTTGCTGTTGGTCGGCCTGCCGCTAATTTGCAGAGTGAGAATGCTATTAGCGCCGACACGTTGTCGCAATCGATCCAAAATGGCCGCCTTGCTCCGTTGCTGAACAACTTTTTGGGTAATACGTTGATCCCGTGCAGCTGGACCCGGTAACTGCAATGAGGCTGTGCGCTTTTTCCGGGTACAGAGTTGCAGAATTGTGCATATCGTATGAGCAAATTCTGCAGCTGACCCGTTACACCAAGCCTTGTTGCCTTCCAGGCTGCGCCCTGATCTGGTCCCGGACATATACCGGGATGAGTTCAGGGCATCCGGCTTGCAATTACTGCTTGCTGATTTGCCGGATACCACTTCGTTGTTTCAGTTGCACCTGGTTGGTCGATGGTTCGTTCCGATCAGGTGTATCAGGTGCCTCTGAATTGATCAACGTTACCTGAGTTCTTTCTGTTTTACACTGTACTTTCATCATCTAGCACAGTGACAAACCGTGTCAAGGCGTAACTCTAATTATTGAAAACAAAAAATGCAAATTTTTTTGTTGCAGATTTTATAAATTTTGTTGTTCCTGGTTTGAAGTTTCATGTTTCAAACCAGGATCAACCGCATTTTGAGTCTCCACAATTCAAACAAGTCATGCAGCCATCCATTTTCATTACTGCCTTGGTCATGCATTTGTTGCAAAGTTGTGCCTCGGGAGGAAAATCATTGCTGCTTTCCTCTGGTTGAGGTTGTTTTTTGGTCTTTGCTTCAATTTCGGCGCGCTTTTGTTCAATGAATTTCTTCTGATGGGCGTCTTCTTCGGTCACGATCAGGCCAATATGCTTCATGTGGCACTCGATGACATCGCCAAGTTCTGCTACCAGGGACGGAATATAGCGCCCTTTTTTGAAATATCCGCCTCGCGGATCGAAAACGCTGCGCAGCTCCTCTACCAGGAACGTAACGTCACCGCCTTTGCGAAAAACAGCTGAAATAATCCGGGTCAGCGCAACAATCCACTGAAAATGCTCCATGCTTTTCGAATTGATGAAGATTTCAAATGGACGCCGTTTCTCGTGCTCGGTGCCTTCGTTGAGGATGATATCGTTGACGGTGACGTACAGCGCATGCTCGGTGAGCGGTGTTTTGATCTTGTAGGTGTTGCCAACCAGTTCGTCCGGGCGCTCGAGCTTTTCGTGCATGTGCACAATATTGGTTTCGGTGACCTCCGCGATCTGCTGGCTCTTGTCGTTCTTGCCTCCGGCGACCTCGTAACCGGTAATCTTGCTTTCAATCTTGATAGCCATCGCTGGCTCCTCCTCGTATTCGGGTTGGCCCGGCACGTGGTCGTACCGGGCCGTGTTGTTTCTGTTGCTGCGGTGCTCAGAATTTACCGTAATAGCCTTCTTTCAGGGCATCGTACAGGTTGGCAGCGGTATGGGTTTCACCGTCGTATTCAACCTCATCGTTGCCTTTTACTTCCAGGGTTTCGCCGTTGCTCAACTGGAAGCGGTAGATGGTGTTTTCCAGATCCTGCTCTTTCACAAGTACGCCCTGGAACGCTTCCGGGTTGAAGCGGAAGGTGGTGCAGCCTTTGAGGCCTTTTTCATAGGCGTACAGGTAAATATCCTTGAAGTCTTCGAACGGGAAATCTGTCGGCACATTGGCGGTCTTGGAAATGGATGAGTCCACCCATTTTTGCGCTGCTGCCTGCACATCAACGTGTTGTTTGGGCGTGACATCGTCTGCCGAGATAAAATAATCCGGCAGCTTGCTGACCTCATCCTGGCTGAACGGCATGGCATCGGTATTAATCAGCTGGCGATAGGCCAGTAGCTCGAATGAATACACTTCCACCTTTTCCTTGGTCTTTCTGCCTTCGCGAATGACATTGCGGCTGTAATGGTGCGCGAAAGACGGTTCGATACCGTTGCTGGCATTGTTGGCCAGGGACAGGGAGATGGTGCCAGTCGGTGCTATTGAGGTGTGATGAGTGAAGCGCACACCTTTTTCCGCGATCGCGTCGGTGAGCTTGCTGTCAAACTGCTGCATGTAGCGACTGTACTTGGCCATCAGCAGCCGACCGGGAATCTGGTCGCCGGCCTTGTAGCCGTCGCTTTTCATTTCCGGGCGCCTGGCCAGCATCTCTTCGGTGACAACAAACAGGTCATTCATGATCGGTGCCGGACCTTTTTCTTCGGCCAGCTCAACACCGGTCTGCCAGCCAACTTCCGCCATGGTGCGGGCGACGTCTTCGGTGAAGCCGAGTGACTGGTCGTTGCCGTACTTCATGCGCAGCATGGTCATGGTTGAGCCAAGACCGAGGAAGCCCATGCCGTGACGACGTTTGTATTCGATTTCATGGCGCTGATTTTCGAGCGGGAGGCCGTTGATTTCGACAACATTGTCGAGCATGCGCGTGAAAATAGCGACGACTTCCCTGAAGCGATCCCAGTCAAACCGGGCCTTGTCAGTAAACGGATTGAGTACAAACTTGGTCAGGTTGATGGAGCCAAGCAGGCATGAACCGTGAGGCGGTAATGGCTGCTCACCACAAGGATTGGTGGCGCGAACGTTTTCGCAATACCAGTTGTTGTTCATCTCGTTGATCTTGTCGATCAGGATGAAGCCCGGTTCGGCGTAGTCGTAGGTCGAAGCCATGATCAGGTTCCACAGCCGTGAAGCGGGGATGACCTTGTAAACCTTACACGCGACTTCACCGATATCATTGGTAGTGTAGCCGCTGGTTTGTGGCCAGTAGCGCCAGACAATTTCGGTGTTTTCATCTTCCAGTTCATGATTGCTGGCCGGAAAAGCCAGTTTCCAGTCCTCGTCATTCTTCACCGCTTCCATGAATTCTTCGGTGATCAGGCAGGAAAGATTGAACTGGCGCAGGCGACCATCTTCTCGCTTGGCGCGAATGAAATCCGGCACATCCGGATGTGAAATATCAAAGGTGCCCATTTGTGCGCCACGACGGCCGCCAGCAGACGAGACCGTGAAACACATGGCATCAAAAATATCCATAAAGGACAGGGGGCCGGAGGTATGTGCTCCGGCCCCGCTGACAAACGCCCCTTTGGGACGGAGGGTAGAGAACTCGTAACCAATACCGCAGCCCGCCTTCAACGTCAGGCCGGCTTCATGAACTGAGCTGAGAATGCCATTCATGGAATCCGGAATGGTGCCGGATACCGTGCAATTGATGGTGCTGGTGGCCGGTTTGTGGGCCTGGGCGCCGGCGTTGGACATGATGCGTCCAGCCGGGATTGCTCCGTTCTGAAGTGCCCAGACAAACTTTTTGTGCCATTCCTTTTGTTTGGCCGGGGTGGATTCCACTTCGGACAGGGCCTGGGCGACACGCTCATAAGTGCCGGCGATGTCCTCGTCCACCGCTTCGCCAGTTTTGGTTTTCAGGCGGTATTTTTTGTCCCAAATGTCTTCCGAAGCGGGTTGTAAATCGATATCAATACGCTCGGTGACGTCCTGAGCGACTTCTGCTGCCTTCATATTATTTTCTGCCTCCTGTGCATTGGCCGCTGTAGGGTTTCGGCCATTCTCGTACACCGCTTTTTTGTTTTGAATTCAGAACTGCTTGATAGAATTTTGTAGTTTTTATTCTTGCCACTAGATGTTGTGGTCCGACGCAAAGTACACCCACTATGTTGTGTTTGTCAAGCAGATCGATGCAGGGATAAAAATCCTTGATAGAAACAAAAAAGCCGCCTGAATCAGGCAGCTCGAAGTGTTTCTTAAAGAAAAGTATTGCTTGTATCGGTCCAGCCGATTCGCGCAATAATTTATAGCGTATATATAATAGGTATAGCCAAAAAAAGGGTCAGGACTTTCCTTATCCCGGCTATTTAAATATCCCGACCAAAGCTCTCCCGGAACCGGGCCTCGAAATCGGTTCGGCTGAAGCGATGATTCTGGGTGCCGTGCTGTTCGATTTTGATGGCACCCATCAGCGCCGCGATACGTCCGGTGGTGTCCCAATCCAGCTTGTTCATCAGGCCGTAAAGCAGGCCGGCACGGTAGGCATCACCACAGCCGGTGGGGTCATTGACCGCGCTGGTCGCTGCCGTCGGAATATCAATGCGTTGATCGCCGGCGTAGATACGGGAGCCTTCACCGCCGAGGGTTACCACCAAGGCTTCTACCTGTTCAGCCAGTTCTTCCAGCGACTTGCCGGTGCGCTCCTGAAGCAATTGAGCCTCGTAATCGTTGACCGTGACCCAGGTGGCCTGGTCGACGAATTCCATCAAATCGTTGCCATCGAACATGGGCATACCTTGGCCCGGATCGAAAATAAAAGGGATATTGGCCTCGGCAAACTGGCGTGCATGGTCAATCATGCCTTGGCGGCCATCGGGTGAAACAATACCAATCGTGATGCCGGCGGCATCGGACACCGTATTTTGGTGGGACTCACCCATGGCGCCTGGGTGAAACGCTGTAATCTGGTTATCATCCATATCGGTGGTAATAAATGCCTGGCCGGTGTAGGTATCCGACAGTTCCCGGATATGAGTGCGAGGAATGCCGCATTCGTTCATCCAGGCCGCGTAGGGAGCAAAATCGTTGCCAACCGTGGCCATGGGCAGGGGATCGCCACCCAGCAGTTTCAAGTTGTAGGCGATGTTGCCAGCACAGCCGCCGAACTCGCGGCGCATGTCAGGTACCAGGAAGGATACGTTCAGGATATGAACTTTTTCGGGGATAATGTGATTTTTGAACTGGTCGTTGAACACCATAATGGTGTCGTAGGCATAAGAGCCGCAAATCAGTGCTGACATGATAATTCCTGTTTGCTTGGGTTGGTTATTGTGTGTTGCGATTGTGGCAGAAAATGGCCTTCGGATGAATGGCTGGGGTCGCCAGCAGGGTTTCCCGGGCGAGAGCCAGGCTTCCCCTGGACTGGAATTCGCGAATTTCCGTAACTTCGCCGGGTAGATATAAACATTCTATTAGCGCATACGAAAAATAAATCTGTTTTTGCATCATCAATAGTGGCCTAAAATCTCGCGGGGCGGTATGGTTGCGGACTCTCTGTATTGAGTAAATACTCGACCGAAAATCCAGATTTTTCACTATCCGTTTTGGAGGGGCATCAATGACGGATGTAGTTGCTACAAATGAGACCATATTAGTGGTCGGGGGTGGTATCAGCGGAATGACCGCGGCCATCGAAGCTGCCGAATGTGGCAAAAAGGTTGTGCTGGTAGAGAAAAAACCGGCACTGGGTGGACGGGTAAGCCAGCTGTACAAATACTTCCCGAAACTGTGTTTCCCGACCTGTGGTCTCGAAATCAACAACCGCCGCACCAAAATGAACAAGAACATCACGGTGTTGACCATGGCGGAAGTCACGGCCATTAGCGGTGGGGCCGGCAATTACACTGCCAGCATCAAAATTTCGCCCCGGTTCGTCAATGAAAACTGCACAGCCTGCGGCGCCTGCGCCGAAGCCGTGGACGCCGAAGTGGATAACGCGTTCAACTATAATATGAACAAGACCAAGGCAGCCTACTTGCCGTTCGCCATGGCCCACCCGCAGCGCTATGTTATCGATCCCAGCATCATTGGTACCGCCGACGCCGACAAGGCCAGGGCCGCGTGCAAGTACGACGCCGTGGACCTGGATATGAAGGAAGAGGCGCTTGACCTGAATGTTGGTGCCGTTATCTGGGCTACCGGCTGGGCACCCTATGATGCCGCCAAGATCCAGCCGTACGGCTACGATCGTTACGCCAATGTCATTACCAGTGTCGAGTTTGAGCGCCTGATGGATCCCAATGGCCCAACCGGTGGCAAGCTGCTGCGTCCGTCTGATGGCAAGGAAGCGAAGAATATCGCCTTTATCCAATGCGCCGGTTCCCGTGACCGCAATCACCTGACCCATTGCTCCCGCATTTGTTGCATGGCTTCACTGAAGCAATCCACTTATATCGGCGAGCAGTACGGTGACGATGAAAATGCCAAGGCTGTTATCTACTATATTGATATTCGAGCCATTGATCGTTTCGAGGACTTCTACAAGATGGTCCGTGAAGACAAGCACGTCAGCTTCGTTAAATCCAAGGTTGCCAACATTATGGAAAACCGTGAAAACGGCAACCCGGTACTGCATGGCGTAGACACCGAGGGCTATCACCGTTATGCCAACGAGCATGACCTGGTGGTGTTGGCCGTCGGTATGACCCCGAACGCCGATATCAAGGCAGTCGCGCCTGATGTGAAGACCGATGTCAGTGGATTCATCCAGGTCGCCGAAGACAATGGTGGAATTTTTGGTGCGGGTTGCGCCAGTAACGCATTGGATGTTAACCGTGCCGTACAAAACGCCACGGCCGCTGCATTGCGTGCCATCCAGGTAGTGAACGGCGTAGCCGGGACGGAGGCATAATCATGGCTGATATGAAAATAGGTGCATATATTTGTAAGGGCTGTGGCATCGGCGATCGCCTTGATTGCGGTCAGCTGGGCAATATTGCCCAGCGCGAAGGCAAGGCCCAGGTAGTGAAGGAGCATGACTTCCTGTGTAATGCTGATGGTGTGGCCACAATCCAGGCAGACATCGATAACGAAGGCGTAAACCACGTTGTGATCGCTGCCTGCTCACGCCGTGCCAAGGTCGAAGCATTCAGTTTCGAAAACGTCGCTATCGCCCGTACCAACCTGCGCGAAGGTGTCATCTGGTCACACCCGGATAACGGTGACAACCAGGAACTGGTGCAGGATATGGCCGATGACTATGTGCGCATGGGTTGCGCCGAAGTCGCCAAGATGAATATCCCGGAGCCTAATGAAAATCGCGGTTCCAACAAGCGTATTCTTGTTGTTGGTGGTGGTATCTCGGGTATGACTGCAGCGCTGGAATCTTCCAAGGCCGGCTACGAAGTATTGCTGGTGGAAAAGACCGGCGAACTGGGTGGCATGGCCGCCAGGCTGCACAAGAAAGTTCCGAATGTTGAACCGTATGCTGATCCGCAGGATACCGGTGTGGCCGCGATGGTCGAAGCCGTTAACGCCAGCAGCAGGATTACGGTGCACCTGAATTCAACTATCAGCCGTACCTCCGGTGCGCCGGGTCAGTTCAGTGTTGATATTTCCACCGAGTCCGGCAGCACGGCAACCGAGAACGTTGGCGCCATTATCCAGGCTTCCGGTTTCACGCCGTATGACCCCGCCAGCCTCGACAAGTACGGTTACGGCAAGTCGGCGGATGTGGTTGACGCTGTCGGCCTGGAAGAGCTGGCCAGGGCTGCCAATGGCGGAGCCATCAAGCGTCCTTCAGATGGCAAGGAAGTAAAATCGGTCGTTTTCATCCAGTGTGCCGGTCAGCGCAGCCCGAAAGACGGTCAGCTGCCTTATTGTTCTGGCCACTGCTGCAACACGTCTATCAAGCAGGCCATGTACTTCAAGGATGCCAACCCGGATGTGGATACGGTGGTCATGTACACCGATTTGCGCACACCGGGTAACGGCGAAGACTTTTATCGCAGCGCCCAACGCAAGGGCGTGGTTTTCACCAAGGGCTGGCCGATGGAAGTCGGTTCTGACCTGAACGTGAAATTCAAGGATGTCATCCTGAATGAGGAAGTCGCTGTCAAGGCTGACCTCGTGGTCCTGGCAACAGGCCAGGTGCCGAATTCCGGTGTTGATATCGAAGCCGAAGGCGAAGCGGCTGCAAACAGCCAGGAAGTATCTATCCTGAACCTGGATTATCGCCAGGGCAAAGACCTGCCGCACCTGCGCCATGGTTTCCAGGACTCACACTTCATCTGTTTCCCGTATGAATCCCGTCGTACCGGCATTTATCCGTGTGGCCCGGTTCGCCGTCCCATGGATATTGCCCAGGCCGTGGAAGATGCTACCGGCGCTGCCATGAAAGCGATCCAGGCAGTTGAAAACGCGTCCCAGGGGCGCGCCGCACATCCTCGTTCCGGTGACTTGACTTACCCGTTGTTCCGCAAGGAAGGTTGCACCCAGTGCAAGCGTTGCACGGTAGAGTGCCCGTTTGGCGCCATCGACGAAGATGAGCAACGCTACCCGCAGTTCAACGAAGGTCGTTGTCGTCGTTGTGGCACCTGTATGGGCGCCTGCCCGGTACGCGTTATTTCTTTCGCCAATTACTCGATCGACACCGTCGGTTCCCAGCTGAAAGCGGTTGATATGCCTGACGAGTTTGAAGAGAAGCCGCGTGTCCTGGTACTGGCTTGTGAAAACGACGCCTACCCGGCGCTGGATATGGCGGGCATGAAGCGTACCGAGTACACGCCATTTGTTCGTGTTATCCCGGTTCGCTGCCTCGGTTCCGTGAACACCATCTGGGTATCGGATGCCATGAACAGCGGTTACGACGCTGTATTGTTGATGGGCTGCAAGCGTGGTGACGAGTACCAGTGTCACTTCGTGAAGGGTTCTGAACTGGCCAGTACCCGTATGAGCAAGATCGGCGATACATTGCAATCGCTCAACCTGGAGCCAGAACGTGTTCAGACGTTTGAAATTGCCATTACCGATGTCGATCGTGTACCCCAGATTTTTGACGAGACCATGAAGACGATCGAACAAATCGGCATGAGCCCGTTCAAGTTCTAGGAGAGGTCAATGAGTACAAATACCGCCATGGTTGAGAAATACCATAATGACTTCCTCAAGGAAGTTGAAGCCAACGTAGAAGAAGGCAACTGGGTAAAGATGTGCATGCAATGCGGTGTTTGCGCCGGTTCATGCCCGCTGGGTAATGCCTGGGAACATCCGCCGCAGGAAATCTTCATGATGATCCGCGCCGGCAAGCGTGAAGAAGTGCTGACGTCCGAATCCATGTGGATGTGTACCTCGTGCTACAACTGTATTGTACGTTGCCCGCGCGAACTGCCCATTACTCACATCATGCATGGCCTGGCCAACTACGCGAATCGCCTGGGTATTGCCCACAAGCAGAACCCGACCCGTAGATTCGCCACGATCTTCTGGAACAACATTGCTTCCAGTGGCCGCGTAAACGAACTGGCACTGTCAGTGAAACTGTATTTCATGGACGGCATTGTATCCGGTATCAAGAAGGGCCTGGAAATGATGGGCGTCGGTCTTGGTCTTATGAAAACCGGTCGTCTCAATGCGTTTGGCCTGTTCTCCCATGCAGGCGTAAAAGACAGCAAGGGCTACAAGGCCATGCTGAAGAAAGCCCGTGAAATCGAAGACAAGCGCAAAGGCGTGGCGTAAGGAGCTTATCAATGGCTAAGAAACAATATTCTTTTTATCCTGGCTGTTCCTCCGAGCGTAAGGCTTCAGCTGCGAACTACATGACTTCGGTCGAATCCATGTGCAAGACACTGGATATCGAGCTGAATGAGATCCCGGACTGGAACTGCTGCGGTGCCTCCATCGGTTATGCCGAAGGTGGCGAGCTGCCACGTCACGCGCTGAACGCCCGTAACGTGGCACTGTCAGAAAAGAACAACCCGGGACAGGACATTGTTGCCACCTGCGCCGCATGCTGGCTGGGTACCAAGGAAACTTCCGAGCGCGTGGCCCATTCCGGTGAGTTGCTGGCTGACATCAAGGAAGTCCTGAAAGAAGCCGGCCTCGAAGGTGATTACAAGAACCAGACGCCGATTCGACATATGGTTGAGGTGCTTATCGAAGACTTCGGTTATGACGAATTGGCCAAGCCGGTCAAGAAGCCGCTCGAAGGTATCAAGATTGCCGGTTACGTGGGTTGCCAGACCAACCGCCCGTTCGGCGTTGACAATGAATCCTTCGAAAACCCGAGATACCTGGACAAGCTGGTCGGCACCCTCGGTGGTGAACCCATTGAAAACTATGACCAGAAAGTCACCTGTTGCGGCGGTGCGCTGGCGTTCTCCGAGCCGGACAAGGCCTATAACCAGATCAACAAGATCCTGGAATCCGCCTATGATTTCGGTGCCGAAATGATTGTCACGCCATGCCCCGTATGCCAGATGAACGTCGAGGTATACCAGGAGCAGATCAACAAGAAGTTTGGCAAGAAGTACAAGATCCCGGTGACCTACTACAGCCAGTTAATGGCAGTGGCCTATGGTCATGATGCCAAGGCTTCAGGTCTGGACGGCAATATCGTTCGTGCCACCAAGCTGGAAGAGATCGCCTCCAAGTAATTTCTTTTGAAGCAGCACAACAAAGCCCCGGTAGTCATATCGGGGCTTTTTGTTTTTCAATCCGATGAATTGATCCGTTTACAGGCAGTTGGCCGGGGCCTTGATGATAGTACCGCTGTCAACAATGGTCACCTCGGTCACGCCGACGTCGTAGACTTCCACGTCCAGGGCCTGGCCGCAGGTGCCAGTGTCAAAGCAGGCCAGTACGTCGTAGACGTGGGTTTCCAGGTCATAGACTTCCGACGATGCGCCAGGCGCAATACTGAGGCTGGTGTAGTCGACGTTGCCCCAGCGATCCGAGCAGTCAAAAGTGATATAAATATCGGTAATTATAGCGGTCGCGTCTCCATTTTTTACCGCCAGCTGCCCGGTTGGCCATTCGCCATTCATGCATCCCGAAAGTGCGAAACCGGTGAGAAAGATAATAATCAGTTGTTTCAAGTTCGGCACCAGATTGAATAACAAGATTACGTATACCGCACCGACGTGTCAGTGGCAACAGAAAGGCATCTTGCCACATGGCGCCAGGGATTGTCGTGCCGCGCATTTTGCGGTCATTAAGTCCGAACGCTTCGTAACGTCTTCCGTTGCGTGGCCCGGATTGGCCGGGAAACGTCCGGGTTCGGCACCCGGGTTTTGGTTACGACCGATTTGGCTAATTTCGAACACAGTTCCGATTTGCCTTTTGGGCCAGGCCTGAACGTCGATCATTTGAAACGAACGGTGAGTTGACTGGTGGCGCCAGTGGCGGGCTCCATGAGCAGTGGCGCGAATATTTGATGTTGTTGCCGTTCGGGACCGAAGCGATAAGTCATTTGCCTGCGCCTGGAATGCATTACTGCAGGTGAAAGTTAAGTGTTTGCCTGTTGCCGCCACGTTTGACTTCCAGTTCGACCTGCCCGAGTGTGCCCAGTTGCTGGTACTGACGCATGGCGTCCTGGATATTGTTGATAGGCTGACCGTTGGCGCCAATAATGACATCACCTTTTTGCAAGCCCAGTTTTTCATAAAGGCTGCCGGGCTTGATATTTTTTACCAGGAAGCCGCCGTCCTTATTGGAAACAATGCGGGCATTGCGCAAGAACTCGGGATTGGCAAGCTGGGAGTCGATAAGATTGCGCGGAATCGCATAATTGTTCTGGCCGAGTTCCGTGACTGAATCCCCGGGGGAGCTCGGCGGTGGGCTGTTGACGACGGCACCTTCCGGCAGGGGCGACCCCTGGTCTTCGAGAAGAATGCTTTCCAGAACCCCGTTCCGGGCCAGGAATATCCTGTCGGCATGCACTGAATCCAGGGTCACGCCAGGGCTGACCTCCTCGCCGATGAAAAACGGCGCTTCCGGCTGGCCGGTAACGCTGATAAGCGCGACGCTGTCAGGGCCGGCCGCGACAACGCCATTGAGCTTCAGGTTCAGGCTGCTAAGCGGAATTTCCGCAAGCGTCGTTGTACCCGGGGTCTGGGCTTTGCCGAAAAGATTGGCGTTCTTGATGGCGCCGAGGTTGATAGTCGGGGAACTCGGGCCGCTACTGGTCCCGGCAGGCACCAGTGTCCGGAATGAAGGTGCCGGGTCTATGATCTTCCAGGTGAGCTGGGCCAAGGCAAGACAAAGCAATGCCAGCGCGGCCAGGTTGACCAGTCCAAAGAGTCGATCGGTACGTTGTTCCGATTCGGCTGGGAAAATGCGGGCAAAAGTCAGGGTCATGGCTTTCATTTCGTGAGTATAGCGCTACGTTGTTTTCAACGCAGCCATAGTCTGAAGGGAGTTTGGGTTATACTGGGTCTCATGACTTCCCGAGCCAAGACTATATTATTGACGACTCCAGGCTGCCCGCACTGTGCCAGCGTACACCGTATACTGACTGATCTTGTCAGTGAGGGGAAATTACCCGGATTCAGCGAAATTGATATTTCCCGGGAGCCGGAAATTGCCAATCGCTACGGTGTGCGTTCAGTTCCCTGGTTCCGGATTGGTGAATTCGAGTTCAGTGGCAGTCATACCGGGCGGGAACTGGAGCGCTGGTTACCGGGGCACACTCCCGCGTTGACCCTGGCTGATTTTTTCGCCGAGGAACTCCGGCAAGGCGGCCTTGCCCGGGTAACCGACCGTGTCAAGCGGGAACCGCAAGCACTGGAAGCGGTTGTCGCGCTGATGGCAGAGCCCGAGCTGGATATTTCCGTGCAGCTTGGGGTCGCGGCAGTCATGGAGCAACTAGAGGGAACTGATACATTGGTCCGGATCATTCCGAAGTTGATCGCATTGCTGGGGCGCCCGGAGGTACGGATTCGCGCCGATGTGTGTCATTATCTGGGCCTGTCGGGCGACGCTGACGCAATTCCTGAGTTGACGAAATGTCTTGAGGATGAGCATGCCGATGTGCGCGAAATCGCCCGCGACTCTATTGACGCAATTGAATCGGCTCAATTGGCGCAAAAATCCTGAGCACCAGCAACACCGGGATCCCGGTAATTCGTTGGATGCCTGAACAGAAAATGGTTGAGGAGACATCAATGAGATTGTTTGCAGTACTTGTATCACTGGCCGTCATGGTTGCCGTTGCACAACCGGCTGCCGCTGACCTGAAAATTGCCTACCTGGACGGGCAGGCTGTGCTGAACAACAGCCAGGCAGGAAAGAAAGAGCGCGAAAAGATTGAAAAGTTTTTCAAGCAGAAAAAAACCGAACTTGAAAAGACAGAAAAGCAGTTGGACGCACAGCGCAAGCAGTTTGACAAAGACAAGCTCACCATGAGCAAGGCGCAAAGTGACAAATGGAAACAGGAATTTACCGCCAAGGTCCAGGCTTACCAGCAGGAAACCGCCAAGGCTCAGCGAGAAGTCCAGGACAAGGAGCGGGAATTTACACGACGGGCAGGGATGGAGATTCAGAAAATCGTTGTCGCATTGGCTGCCGAGAAAAAGATCAGCATGGTGCTGGAAAAATCCGCCTCCGGACTGTTATTTGCCGAAGATTCCATGGATATTACAGCTGATGTCATCAAGCAATTTGACGCCAAGTTTAAATAGGAAGTCGCCATGCGCGGTGTGATCCTGGATCGTGCTTCACTTGACAACGGTGATCTCGATTTCACCAGCCTGGAGACCAGTCTTGATGACTGGTCTTTTTTTGACCTGACGAATTCGGACGAGGTCATTGACCATCTGCGAGGCGCCACCGTGGCCGTGGTGAACAAGGCGGTTATCAATGATCGGATCATGTCCGAGGTGCCGGAGCTGGATCTGATCTGCGTGGCAGCTACCGGCACAAACAACATCGACCTTGATGCGGCACGTCGTCGGGGTATTGCGGTCACCAATGTGACCGGCTATGCCACGCCATCAGTTGTCCAACATGTTTTTGCCCTGATCCTGGCATTGCGCACGCGATTGCCGGAATACCAGCGCGCCGTGAAGGCTGGTCGCTGGCAGCAATCACCATTTTTCTGTTTGCTGGACTATTCCATCACCGAGCTGGACGGACAGTGCATGGGCATTGTCGGATATGGTGAGCTGGGCCAGGGCGTAGCGCGGGTCGCAGCAGCGTTTGGGATGGAAGTGATAATTGCCGCACGTCCGGGAGATCCCGATCCGCCGCCGGGGCGACTGCCTTTGATGGATTTATTGAGCAGGGCTGATGTTGTCAGCCTGCATTGTCCGTTGGCAGACAATACCCGAAACCTGGTCGGGCCGGAGCAACTGGCTACGATGAAGAAGAGTGCATTGTTGATCAACACGGCTCGTGGCGGAATCGTTGATGAAACCGCTTTGTTGCGGGCGCTGGAAGATGAGCAAATTGGCGGTGCCGGTATTGATGTGCTGGCCGTGGAGCCACCGGTTGATGTTAGTTGCCTGCTCAAGGCTGATCGGCCCAACCTGGTTGTAACGCCACATATTGCCTGGGCTAGCGTTCAGTCGCGGCAGCGGTTGATAAATGAGGTGGCCCGGAACATTGCTGCCTACCAGGCTGGCGAGTTGCGAAACCGGGTAGTGTGACCGGCTGGACCAGATGGCTTTTGTAGGGCGTGGCGTACAGGCCTAGGTTTTATCGCCAATATGGTGTTCATGGTGCTGAATCGCCAGGGACTTGGCAGCAACGATGTCTTCGCGCCTGACATACAAAAGTCCCGCGATTTTCCTGACAAGGTGTTCCTCGTGATGGTCGATACGGCCATCGGCAAATGCCACTTCCCAGAGCATCGCGATCACGCGCACACGATCCTCGTAGCTGAAACCGTTTTTGATTAATGACGAGAATTCATGGTACGAAGTCATATCCGCGGCTTCCGCTTCGGCAAGATCCAGTAACGTAGCCAGTTGCTCGTCGTCGTAGCTGTAGCTTCGTTTTAGCGCCCGGAGAACTGCCTGCATTTCCACGTCGTCACGCTGATGGTCAGCCCGCGTCATTTCAATCAGCAGTGCTGCTGCCGCGAGATGCAATTGATTCTCATCGTGAGAGGTCTTGGAGCGAGCCTCTTCGAGCTGTGCGTGGAAAAATTCCTGAATAGTTTTGAGCATGGCACCGGGCATGATGTGAAAGCTGAAAAAACTGCGAATATCAGCGTATTTTACAGTTATTTGCTTTGTTTTTTGTTGTGGATAAACCCATAATGTATCTATATTAACGGAATGGAAATGCCCCGTGAAAGCGGAAATATCCGAAGTCGGGACGTCAACGCCACCCGAGGATACCGCGCCAGACGAGCTGGCCGTGTGGCTGAATACGGCCAGGGATAAATGGCCGGAGCCCGAGTTTCAGCAGATCAAGGCGGCCACCTTATGTGCGCTGGAAGCGCATCGGGGCCAGGCCCGGGCTTCAGGTGAACCCTATATCAATCATGCACTTGCCGTAGCCTCCATTCTGACCCGCCTGAATCTTGATCATGAGACGATTATTGCAGCATTGTTGCATGACGTGGTCGAAGACAGCGACGTAATACTCGCCGATATCCAGTCGCAATTTGGCGCAACTGTTGCCGCCCTGGTCGACGGTGTAACCAAGCTGAGCCATATCCACAGTTTTCGTGACCCCTCGGATATCCTGGCGAAAGAGGGTGTGCGCGCCGAAAGTTTGCGCAAGATGTTGCTGGCAATGGCCGAAGATGTGCGCGTGGTACTGATCAAGCTGGCAGACCGTCTGCATAATATGCGCACACTGGCTTCGCTGCCCGGGGCAAAACAACGCCGAATTGCCCGGGAAACCATGGACATTTTTGCCCCCTTGGCCAATCGTCTGGGTATTTGGCAAATCAAGTGGGAACTGGAAGACTTGGCTTTCCGCTACCTTCAGCCCGAGTCCTATCACCAAATAGCCAAAATGCTGGCCGAACGGCGCGTAGATCGCGAGCTGTATATCAACCGGTTTGTATCCAGGCTGGACAAGGAACTGGTTGAAACCGGTCTTCATGCGTCGGTCAAGGGCAGGCCGAAGCATATCTACGGTATCTGGAAAAAAATGCAGCGCAAGCACAAGGATTTTGACCAGATCTATGATGTGCGCGCCGTGCGCATCCTGGTTGACTCGTTGCGTGACTGTTACGCGGCACTGGGTGTGGTGCACTCCCTGTGGCAGTACATACCTGGTGAATTCGATGACTATATTGCCACGCCCAAGGAGAACAATTATCGCTCCATCCACACGGCAGTGATTGGTCCTGAAGGCAAGACAGTCGAAGTGCAAATTCGCACCAGGGATATGCACAAGCTGTCCGAGTACGGCGTGGCGGCTCATTGGCGATACAAGGAGGGTCGCCAGGCAGATCAGGGTTATGATGAAAAAATTGCCTGGTTGCGACAACTGCTGGAATGGAAGGACGAGCTGGCCGGCGCCGGAGAATTTGTCGATCAATTTAAATCCGAAGTATTCAGCGACCGTGTCTACGTATTTACCCCGACGGGCAATATTATTGATTTGCCACAGGGCGCTACGCCACTCGATTTTGCCTATCGCATCCATACCGAGGTTGGAAACCGCTGCCGTGGCGCGCGGGTGAACGGCCATATTGTGCCCCTGACCTATACACTGAAAACCGGTGAGCAAGTGGAGGTATTAACCGTAAAGAAGGGCAGCCCAAGCCGGGACTGGCTCAATGCTCACCTGGGTTACCTGCAAACCAATCGTGCCCGTTCCAAGGTGCAGGCCTGGTTCCGGCATCAGGATTTTGAAAAGAACGCGGAATCCGGCCGCGACAGTATGGAGCGTGAACTGAAACGCATGGGTATTACCGGCCTTGCCCATGACAAGCTGGCGACCAAGCTCAGTTTTGACAAGGTTGAGGATCTGTATGCCGCGATTGGTCGCGGCGAGGTCAAATCCAGTCGCCTGGTATCCGTTGCCAACAGGCTAACCGCAAAACCGGTTGCCGTTGAAATCACTCCTGAACCGGTTGCACCGGCTGAATCGTCGCCGGTTACCGAGAGCACCAATGCCATCTGTATTCACGGGGTCGGCAACCTGATGACGCACCTGGCACGCTGTTGTCGCCCGGTACCGGGTGAGCCCATCATGGGCTACATCACCCGTGGTCGTGGTGTCAGCATTCATCGGCGAGATTGTCCCAATATCTTGCGTTCAACTACCGATGCCAACGACAGGCTGATTGAAGTTAGCTGGGGACAGCAGTTACGAAAAACCTACCCGGTCGATATCCAGCTGGATGCCTACGATCGACCCGGCCTGTTGCGCGATATTTCCAACCTGTTGAGCAACGAGGATATAAATGTTATCGCGGTAAACACGCACACTGACAAAAACCGCAATGTTGCAGTCATGGTGTTGACGGTAGAAATTCCTGATATTGATGTACTCAGCCGTGTATTACTGAAGATTGAGCGCCTGCCCAATGTAATGCAGGCATTTCGCCGACTAAGTTGAAGTATATATAGAAAGTTTCTCCGGCATCAGTTACGGGCACGTTGAATTGTCGCGCCCGCGTTACCTGTTTTCGCCAGCATTTACACTAGACCGCCATCAGCCTACAATTAAATTTTTCCTGTCTTTATGCCTTTGATAGTTAATAAAATTAGGAAAAGGTAATATAGCTTCATCCATCGAACATTAACAAGAAAAGGGGAAGGCCATGGGTTTCCATCGCAGGTTGGCTATGTCTGTATCGTTAGCGATCATGTCCGCAGCCGCTTCGGGAATGGCGAGTGCAGCGGGCTTTGCGCTGATAGAAAATTCTGCATCCGGAATGGGTAATGCCTATGCTGGCGGCGCCGCCGGTACCAAGGATGCATCCACTGTATATTTTAATCCTGCCGGCATGAGTTACCTGGAAGGTGACCAGGTTGTAATGGTTGGGCACTACATCGTGCCAACAGCGGATTTTACCAATGAAGGATCGACTGCCATGCAGGGCACACCGTCACCGTCACCGTTGACCGGCGATGATGACGGATCCAATCACAAGGCATTTGTTCCCAATGCCTATATCGTCAAGTCGCTTGGGAATGGCGGCAAGTTTGGCTTCGGGCTTAACGCGCCATTCGGATTGACGACCGAATATAATGACGACTGGGTTGGGCGCTATCACGGCGTTCGATCTGCCATGAAAACCATCAATATCAACCCGGCCTATTCGTTCAGGATGTCTGATGATGTTGCTCTCGGCCTTGGCGTGAACGCACAGTATGTCAATGTTGAATTAAGCAGCGCCGTGGACTTCGGCAGTATCTGCGCGTTGCAGGAGTTGGGTGGTGTGCTGCCGGCAGGCACGTGCACGTCGGCCGGGCTGGCGCCGCAGCAATCAGACGGTTTTGCCGTCATTAGTGGAGAAGGCTGGTCCTATGGGGCAAACCTGGGCCTGATCTGGGATATCAATCCCAAGGCACGGTTTGGTTTTGCCTATCGTTCAGCGGTGAAGCATGACGTGGACGGCGACGCCGAATTTTCGGTACCGGTCAATGCAAGCTTCATGACGGCGTCCGGCTATTTCACTGATACCGGTGCCGAGGCCAGTGTGACCTTGCCCGCCAGTACATCGCTTAGTCTGCATTATGCGTTCGATGACAAAACCAACATTATGGCCGATGCCACGCTGACCCAGTGGTCGAGTTTTGATGAATTGCGGGTGGTTTATGACTCGACGCAGCCGGATTCCGTAACTACTGAAGACTGGCAGGACAGCTGGCGTATCGCTGTTGGCGGCGACTATCGTTACAGTGGCGATATTCTGTTTCGAGCCGGCGTTGCCTACGATCAGACACCGGTAGCCGATGCCGAGCACCGTACTGTAAGAGTGCCGGACAGTGATCGTACTTGGATCAGTGTGGGCCTGGGCTATCGTTACAGCAAGAATATCAATATTGATGCAGGTTACGCCCACCTTATTATCAATGATGCCAAGATTGACAATACGACCGAGGGAGCGCTGGCCCATACAATCACCGGCAGCTATGAAGCCAGTGTTGATATCGTCAGTGTGCAGTTGACCTATGAATTCCAGTAACCCAGCCATGACAGGATTAGAGGAATTGTTCTCGGTCTCCAAAGTCAATATCGGGAGAATAATGATGATACGAAAAAATTTGTTTCCGCTGCTGGTTATGCTTGTTGCCACGCAGCTTGGTGCCTGCAACAGCGAAGAAAAAACCACTACCGTTCAGGATCTTGTTGGTTCTATCGGCCACTATGCCAGGTTTGCTCCATCCGACGGCGTGATTCCGTTTCCCAGTGACCTGATGTTCAGTGGCACCGTTGATGGCACGCTGAATGTCCCGGTTGCAGATCCCAATGATTACTCTGATCCAAAAGTCGCGTTGAACGCGCTGGACGGGTTTTCGCCGGTTGGCACCATGACCACAACATTCTCCACGGCCGTGGATGATGCCAGCCTGCTGGGTGGTGATACGGTGCGGGTATTTTCCGTTTCTCTTACCGGGCCGGCCGTAACCGGTATCAATAGCGAGCTGGTTTCAGGCGTGGACTACCTGGCATTTCGGGCGCCTGGTGATGGTACGACTGTTGGCATTGTTCCGCTGAGGGCGCTGGCGCAGAACGCCACCTACCTTGTTACCCTGTCCAATGGCATTATGACTGCTGGTGGCAAGGCTTTTGTTTCTGACTTTATCTACGCGCTGGCCAAAACCACTTCGCCCCTGCATACCGGCGGCGTCAGCAATTTCGGCGGGCTGTCCGATACACAGGCACAGGCGCTGGAACCGTTGCGCCAGCTGACCAATGCCGCCGAGGCAACAGTGCAGGCTTACACGATTACCAACGACGTGGCTGATACTGTAGCGGACCTTCCTTCAGCCAATATTATCCTGAGCTGGAGTTTCACCACCCAGTCAGTGTCCGATACTTTGGCTGCCGTCGCGGGCGGGGCTGCAGCGCAGACACTGATGGCAGTTAACAGCGGCATGACCCTGACTGCATTGGGACTGAATGCGGCAGGCGCGGATGCCGATATTTATGTTGGCACACTTGACCTGCCGTATTACCTGACAGCACCGGGTGTGCCTGACAATCAGGAAATATTATCCAAGTTCTGGCTGGCAGCAGGCGGTGGTTTCACTACGCGTTATAACCCGATGCCGGTGGCGACCAGCACGCAAACTGTACCGGTATTGATGACTGTGCCCAATGGCATGGCCATGCCTGCCGGTGGTTGGCCGGTAGTGATTTTCCAGCATGGCATTACCCAGGATCGCACCAACGCCCTGGCCGTGGCCAGCAGCCTGGCTGCAGCAGGCCGTGCTGTAATCGCTATAGATTTACCGCTGCACGGAATTACCGATGCAACGAGTCCGCTCTATGCCGGTGCTGGTGCCGAGCGTACCTTTGACGTGGACTATATTGATAACGGTACCGGGGTACCCGGGCCAGATGGTGTTATTGATGATTCCGGTTCGCACTTCATCAATCTTGCCAGCCTGCTGACATCGCGTGACAACTTGCGCCAGGGCATTGCTGACCTGCTGACACTGCGAGCCAGTCTTGGTGGCGCGGTATTGCTGGATGGCACCATGACGCCGACTGGCGAAAGCCTGAATGGTGCCGCAGTCAACTTTGTCGGCCATTCACTGGGCGCCATTGTTGGCGGGCCGTTCCTGGCACTGGATGGCAATGTTGGTACATCAGTGCTGGGTATGCCTGGTGGCCATGTATTGAAAGTGCTGGATGGGTCGCCGACATTTGGCCCGATCCTGGAAGCAGGCCTGGCTTCCGCCGGGGTCATGAAAGGTACGGCAGACTACGAGGCGTTCATGAATGTTGCCCAGACTGTTGTGGATTCCGGTGATCCAATCAATTATGCAGCCGGATCAGTGGCCGGTCGTGGCCTGTTGTTGTTCGAGGTTGTTGGCGGTAATGCCAACGAGTTGCCGGACCAGGTGGTACCCAACTACGTGGCCTATCCATCCATGTCGACAACCACGACTTCGCCCACGGCGGGAACCGATCCCTTGGCCAAGGCCATGGGTCTGACCGGCTATACAGCGTCAGCAACCGGTGCCAACCTTGCTGCCTGGGTGCGCTTTAATTCCGGTCATCATGGTTCTCTGTTAAGTCCGAACAATGCTGCCGGTGACCCGGATCTATTGTCAGCTTCCGTGGCCGAGGAAATGCAGTCAGAGATGGCGAATTTTATCGGTTCTGGTGGCGCTGCACTGGTCATAAGCAATACCAATATTATCGCGCCAGTGTTGCCCTGATTTAGCAACAGGCTTTGCAGAAAGCAAAAGCCCCTTTCATCTGAAAGGGGCATTTTTATTTTTCGAGAAAACCGTCCAGTTCTTTCCAGACATCCTTGGTTTTGCCTGCTGGCTTTTCCTGGCGGACGGGAGACGGAATGGTTCCGGAGTTGCTGTTATCACCAGCCGGTTTTACAGCCGACTGTTCAATTTTTTGTTCCGGTAACGAGTCAATCAGTGTTCGGGCATCGGCGGTGTTCTGCTGGTTAATGGCATCCTCGGTTTTCTTGTTCATGACGATGATGCTGATGCGCCGGTTAATCGGATTCTCCGGGTTGGTTTTGTCAAAGGGCACGGTGTCAGACAGGCCGACTACGCGACCGGACTTGGTCGGATCCATGCCGCCGGCGAGCAGGCTGCGGCGCGCGGCATTGGCACGATCGGCACTGAGTTCCCAGTTGGTGTAATCACGACGCGAACCAAACAATGTTGAGTCCGTATGACCGGTAATACTGATCTTGTTGGGGACCGTGTTGATAAAGCCGGCCAACTCACGGAGGATTTCATCGGTATAATTCTTAAGATTGGCGGACCCGGAATCAAACATGGGCCGGTTTTCCTTGTCGACAATCTGGATGCGAAGCCCTTCGGGACTAATGTCGAGAAACAGCTGATCCTTGTACGGTTTCAGCGCCTGGCTTTGCTCTATCGCGTGTTTCAGACTTTCCATCAATGACTCGAGCCGTTTTTCCTCCAGTGCTTCGGCAATCTGTTCGGCAGTCTGCGCGTCAATGTTTTCCTTGTTGAATTCCTTTTCCGGATCATCGCCGGAACCATCGGTGATATCCATGGCGCCGCCCAGTTCGATCAAGCTGGTACTGGAGCCACCCGGACCCTGTATCGGTGACGTATTGGGACTCTGGCTGGCGCCCGGTGTCTGGCTGGGGTTGTTAAAGTATTCCGAGATAGCGCCTTTTTGTTCTTTGGTAGTGGAGCCCATGAGCCAAAGCAGTAAAAAGAATGCCATCATTGCCGTAGCAAAATCGGCGAAGGCCACCTTCCAGGCACCGCCATGGTGGCCATGACCGCCGACGATCTTCTTTATGATTATCGGTTGAGTTTTATCCTGCATGTCCCTGTGACCTATTTGTTCTTGATGTGCTCTTCCAGCTCCTTGAAGCCCGGACGATCACTGGCATACATGGCCTTGCGACCAAACTCGATGGCGACTTGTGGTGTATAGCCGTTAAGCGACGCCATAATGACTGTCTTGATCACTTCAAAGAATTTGCCTTCGGCGGCCGCCATGTTTTTTATCGATGTCGCCATCGGGCCGACGAAGCCATAGGCAATCAGGATGCCCAGGAACGTGCCCACCAGGGCCGCCGCCACGTGATGACCGATGACTTCCGGTGGCCCGCCCAGTGAGCCCATGGTGATAACAATACCCAGTACCGCGGCCACAATACCAAAACCAGGCAGGGCATCGGCCACACTTTGCAAGGCATCGCCCGGCGCCTCAGCTTCATGGTGATGGGTTTGCAGCTCCAGGTCCATCAGTGCTTCCATTTCAAACGGGTTCATGCTGCCGCTTACCACCAGGCGAAAATAATCGGCAATAAACTCAACAGCGTGATGATTTTTCTGGATCTTGGGATACTTGTTGAATAGTTCACTGCTGTCCGGTTCTTCAATATCGTTTTCAATCGCCATCATGCCTTCCTTGCGCGCCTTGTTGAGAATGTCAAAAAGCAATGACAGCAGGTCGAGATATATAGACTTGTTATAAGGCGAACCTTTCAGCAGCGCCGGGATGGATTTGAATACTGCTTTAAGGGTTTTACTTGGGTTGGATACGACGAAGGCACCAAAGGCGGCACCACCGATAATAATAAGTTCGTAGGGTTGCCACAGTGCCATTAATTCGCCGTGGGAAAGCACGTACCCGCCCGCCACCGAGCCAAGAACGATCAAGAAACCGACTATCAGGAGCATATCTGGTCTTCCATGAGTGTTGCGATTGAACTGTAGTACTGTCTCCAGCTATCGGCCCGCTGGTTCAATGTCTTTACCGTAGTGTTTTAGCGGTATTTTCACCTACAAAAGCTGCTCGATTTAAAGTTTTTTGCTTTCGGCACCGAATTAGAGGCATTGAAAAACAATCTCTGAGAGGAAGCATGAGCGCCCAGCTTGTGGTGTCACTGGAAGACGTGATCAGCAAACCGCTGCCCATCCTGGCCTGCAGTGTCGACGATTTGGCTGCGTTGAAGACTGAAGGGGATGATGTTTCCTGGGCGCGACTCAGTCATATCCTGTTGCGCGATCCTGGTCTGGTTGCGCATGCGCTCAAGCTGGCAAACCAGAGCAATAACAGCCTGCGTGCCGAGGTCACCACGGCAGAGCGGGCGGCAATGATGATGGGAATGGATAACCTGTTTCGCTTGCCGACGCGAATCGCCACGGCCGAGAAGGAGTTGCATGGCGAAGCCTTGAACGGGTATCGCCGGGCAGTAAGCCGGGCCTATCACGCCGCCAGCCAGGCTTGGGACTGGGGACACTTGCGAATGGACCTGCATCCCGAAGAGCTGTTTATTGCCGGCTTGTTACATGAGTTGGGCGAGATGGCGTTGTGGGTGCAGGCGCCGGACAAAATGAAACAACTTGCCGATTTGCGCACGCATAACCAGATGCCCGTCGATGAAGCGGAATACCTGGTGCTTGGTAACAGTATCGAGCATTACTCGCGTGCCATGATGGAGAAATGGCACATGCCGACCCTGGCAGCACAGAGCCTGCGCCCGGAAAATGCCCGGGATCAGCGCGCCCTGGGTATTATGCTGGCGGCGAAACTGGCGCGCGCCACCGAAAGAGGATGGTTTAACAGGGAGGTCGATGAAACCATTGATCATGTGGCTGACTACCTGGGGCTGCCTTTTGATGACATGGCAGCGCGAGTGCAGAAAACCGCCGTGGCAGTGGCCCGTGAAGCCGGTGTTTACGGTGTTCCGCCAGCGGCTGCATTGCTGCCACTCATACCTGAGCCGGACCAGCGCGAATCTCTGGAAAGCGGATCATCCGGCGCTTATTGCCTGACTCCCCAGGCCGAATCTTTCCAGGCGATCGTGCGGGAGCTGGAAAACGGCATGTCATCCATGAGCCTGAGCGATATTATGCGCAAAGTGATGCATGGATTGCATGAAGGCGTAGGTTTTAACCGCGCCGTGTTTGCCATGTTGTCTCATGATCGCCGTGAACTGAAAGCGCGATTCATGATCGGGTCTGACAGTGACCCCATATTCAACCGGTTTCATATTTTCCTGGGTACACCGCACCTGTTTACCCAGATTATGAAAAAGCCCCAGGGCCTGCGGTACGGGTCACATAACCAGGAAAAGTTCGGCGGCCTGATTCCGAGGCCCATCCGGGACCTGATAGGCGTAAACTCGTTTTGCGCCATGTCGCTGTTTGTCAGCGGCAAACCGGTAGGCATGCTGTACGCAGACCGTCGAAGCACTGATGCTGACATTGATGAAATGAGTTACAAGCGTTTTCGTTACCTGTGCCAGCTCGCCAGCAAGGCGCTGACCGTCGCCAGCAGCAGGTAGCTGGCAACTTAAATCATGACCGGCTATAGTTCCGGCCATGAATAAATCCGACCAGAATTTTCTTTTCTCGCTGCTATCCCAGCCGACGGCCCCGTTCAGGGAGCAGTTTGTCAGTGCCGTGGCACGTGATTTCCTGGACCGTTACCACTTGCCATACTTTCTTGATCCGGCAGGTAATATTGTCATCGGCGTCAACTCGGTTGCCGGGTACAAAAAGCTGCTGAAAGACGCAACGGACGAACCGGTGCGGATGTTTATGGCGCACATGGATCACCCGGGTTATCACGGGGTAAAGTGGATCGATGACCGCAGGCTGAAGGTGAAATGGCATGGCGGTACACCAACCCGCCATGTAGCCGGTGCGGAAGTGTATTGTGCCGGTAACGACGGCCGTATCGGTAGCGGGCGCCTGGCCGGGGTCACCCTGGTCAAGGGTGGATGGGCCATGGACAGTGCCGAGATAGTATTCAAACAACCGCTTTCCCCGAGACCGCCAGCAACAGAATTGTTCGGTTCATTCCGGTTTCGCAAACCGGTGTGGCTGCAGGGGAAGCGTATTTATACGAATGCAGCCGATGATCTTGCCGGAGTATTTACCGTGCTGCGCCTGGCGCGCAAGTTGTCACGCCTTAAAGGCAGCGCGCCATTCATTGGATTATTGACACGGGGCGAGGAAGTCGGATTTGTTGGTGCCATCAATCATTTCGAGCTGGGCTGGTTTGAGCGCTACCGGAACAAGTTATTGTGCGTCAGTCTCGAGGCATCGCGAACCTTGCCCGGAGCAGTGGTAGGCAAGGGACCTATTGTTCGTCTTGGTGATCGCCGGACCGTGTTCAACGCCGATGCGTTGAAGGTGGCGACAGACGTGGCTGAAAAACTGCTGCCGAATCGGTACCAGAAGCGGATTATGGACGGCGGCGCCTGCGAAGCTACGGCGGCAACCATTTATGGCCTGACTACAATCGGTATTACCGTGCCGCTTGGCAATTATCATAACCAGGGGTTTGAGGGCGGGCCGGATTGTCGTGGCAAGGCCGGCCCCGCGCCCGAGTTTATTCATATTGATGATCTTGAATCCGAACTGCTGCTTTGTGCCGGCTTGATGCGCCGCGGCCTGCCCTGGCTGCAACCGTGGCAGAAGCAGAAGAAATCGCTGTTACGTAATGCCGCAAGATACAGGCGACTGGCCTGAATCCCGTGGTCTCATGACTGCACGGGCATTGTGATTTTCGGCCACGTGAAATGGAAGCACGTGCCTTTGCCGGGTTCCGAGTTCAGCCATATCTTTCCTTTTTGATCAGCAATGATCTTTTTGACAACGGCCAGGCCGATTCCAGTACTTTCAATTTCATCTCTTGAATGCAGTGTCTGGAAGATACCGAATATCACTTCGTGATATTGCGGATCTATGCCCGGGCCGTCATCGCAGACAACAAACTCGTACTCCGAATCCCGGTCATGCACATTTATTTCAATGGTGCCGTTATCCTTGTCGTGATACTTGATGGCGTTACTGATCAGGTTGGAGAATACCTGGGCGAGAGGTGTACGGGCACAGTCAAAACTGGGCATGTGCGGGCTGATTTTGATTGTAAAGCGGTCATCGACGCCAAGCATATCCATGATGCCATGGATCATGTCAGAAGTATCTGTTGGTGACAGCTCCGCGCTGATGCGCCCGGCACGCGAGTATTGCAGAATGCCGTTAATCAAATCCTCCATGCGTATCACCCGGCTACGCAACAGTTTCAGGTGCTCCTTGATTTCCGGGTTCTCAATTTCGCCCAGGTCTTCTTCAATCCACGTTGACAGATTTGAGATGGCGCGCAATGGTGCCTTGAGATCATGCGAGGCAACATAGGCAAAATTATCCAGCTCGGTGTTCTTGTTCTTCAGGGCGTCAGCATAATTAGCCAGTTCTGCAGCGGTGCGGGCGAGTTGTGATTCATATTGCTGCTGCTGTGTAATGTCGCGCAGGGTGTAGACATAGACCGTATGATGTTCGGAAGCCAGTTTTTGCGCGTGAATGCTGAGCTGAACCTTGCTGCCGTCAGCATGGTGGCCCAGGACTTCGGCAAGACCTGCCTGCGTAAATCGCTCGATAGCCCCTTGTTCACGCAAATCGGGAATCAGCGCAGATATGGATTTGTTGACAACAGATTCCGGTGAATATCCCAGGATCATTTCTATTGACCGGTTGCTCTGTATGATGATGCCATAGTTGTCGGTGATGATAATCATGTCGAAGACCGAGTTGACTACGCCGTCGAGAAAGTTCCGGTTCTCTTTCAGCTTCGATTCGATACGAGCTTGGTCCTCCAGTTTTTGTATCAGCAAGGATTTTTGTGACATCAGCACGTCTTCGCGGGCAACCAGCACATCCATCAGGCGATTGAAGGCCAGCGCAATGGTTTTTGCCTCGCGTGGCCCTGAAATCGGCGCGCGCAGGTGATTCCATTTCAGTTTCTGGGCTTCTTCCATAATATCCGATATGTCGCTAACCGGTTTTACAAGTGTACCAAGAAGCATGTTAATAGTTATCAGCATCGCGATCCCGAGTATGCTGATGATCAGTACTGTCCCGGCGATGATTGTGTGCCTTGCGTTGTTGACGGTCGAATTGTCAATGACTATGTAGGCATAGCCGACAATTTCCCGACCGGTATTCCTGGAGACGGAGTGCAGGTCATTGACCTCGGTCTTCAGAATAGGCGCTATAAAATGCCAGCCTGATACGGTTTCATGAATCAGGCTGGAGCGTACCGAGTCGATTCTTTTTGCCTGCCTGAACCAGGCGTTGCGATCCAGTACTTCCTTTCGTTCACCGAGGCTGAATATTTCGGTGCCCCGGGCGTCATAAATGGCAGTTTCGTTGACTCCCGGAAAACCCAGCACGGTTTGCATGCTGACGCGAGCCTGTTCGGTATCATTGTAAAGTACCGAAAACAGGCTTTGTTCGGCCAGCCCGGCGACAATGCTGAGACCGGTTTCGATATATTGCTCCTTCATGGAGCTGGCGGCCATGGTGCCAATCAGTACGGAACTGACAAGGGATATCAGTAATATGCAAGCACCGATTGCCAGCGTCATGCGCTGGCGGATGGTGTAGGAGCGTTCCCGGTTTTTTGTCTTTGTGCGACCGGGGTCGGCGACCGGGTGAATTGACTCCGTAAAGGGTTGTGCTCGTTGTGCCAATGCTTGCCCTTGAAGAAGGTTATTCAGGAAAGTGTAGTCAAGTTCAGGCAGGAAACTAAAGTATTTTTAGTAGGCTAATAGGCCCGATCAAACAATGTTTACAATGTTGTTACCCGGATCGCGGCGGCTCACAGGTTCCGGCACGAGCAGATCAGTTGGACCGATCCTTCGCTGCATTCTCGGGGGAGTCATCATCCATCAGTATGCGGTGGGCCGGCCCTTCGAGGTCATCAAACTGGCCACTCCGGGCCGCCCAGACAAAAATTCCGATAATCACGGCGACCAGGATCACGGCGACAGGGATAAGCAGGTAGATTATTTCCACAACAGGGTCTCAATAGTAGGAATTCAGTTTGCCCGGGATGTCCGCCTGCTGAGGCGCATGGCGTTTGCCGTGACAATCAGCGAGCTTAAGGACATGCCGATGGCAGCCATCCACGGCGCCAGCAGGCCCGCAGCTGCCAGGGGCAGCGCCAGCAGATTGTAGCCGATTGCCCAGGCAAAGTTCTGTCTGATTATGCCCAGGGTTTTCGTGGCAAGCTCATGGGCATCGACCAGGTGGGACAGCTGTTGCGACAACAGCACCATATCGGCGCTGGCCTGGGCCAGCTGGGTGCCACCTCCCATGGCGATGGAAACGTCGGCCGCCGCGAGCACCGGCGCATCGTTGATACCGTCACCAATCATGGCGACGATGGCGCCGCCGTCCTGTAATTGCTTTACCGCGGCCAGCTTGTCCTCAGGTCGCATGGTGGCCCGAACGTCGTCAATGCCGACTTCCCGGGCCATGTAGCTGGCGGCAGCAAATTGATCACCAGTCATCAGAACCGGTGTCTTACCGAGCTGTCGAAGCCTGCTAATTGTCTGGCGCGCATCGGGTCGCAACCTGTCGCCAAGATCAAAGGCGGCCATCAGCTCGAATTGGCTGGCCAGAAAGACGGTTGTGCAAGGCTCGTCTGGGCCCGGCACGTCGACCGCGAGCCCCGTTTTCGCGGCGATAAACCCTGGTGTGCCAAGGTAGTATCGATTCCGGTCGATCAGGCCGGTTACGCCAGCGCCGGGTTCGTTGGCGATGTCGTCAGCAATGACGCCGTGGTGAGAATTATGACTGGACGCGGCGTGACGCAAGGCCACGGCGATAGGGTGTTCCGATGCCGATTCCAGTGCAGCTGCCAGGGCAAGGCATTGATCGGCTTCGTATCCACCGGTGGTACGAGTGCGCAACCAGTGCATTTGACCGACAGTGAGAGTACCGGTCTTGTCGAATACAAAATGGGTTGCCTTGCTCAGGATCTCCAGGCTGTGGCCGCGAGTGGTAAGCAGCCCGAGCCGGGTCAGGTGCCCGGTTGCCGCGGTAATGGCGGTGGGTGTTGCCAGTGACAAGGCGCAGGGACAGGTTACCACCAGCACCGCGATGGTGATGGCGAGCCAATCGCCTGAGCCTTGTTGCCACCACCAGGCAGCCACGGCGGCGCTGATCAGCAGGATGACGCCAACAAAGTGACTGGCCACGCGATCAGCGAGACGGGCAAGGCGGGGCTTTTCGGTTTGTGCGCGATCGAGCAGCCTGAGCATGTTGGACAGCACGGTGTCATCACCCACCCGGTTGACCCGGATACGCAGCGGGCTGTCACGATTAATGGTGCCGCCGATAACATCGTCGCCCGGCTGCTTGATGACGGGCAGGCTCTCGCCTGTCAGCAGTGACTCATCGACCGATGACTGCCCTGACACAATGCAGCCATCAGCGGCGATGGTTTCGCCTGGAATCACCAGGATGATATCGTTCTTGACCAGTTCGATAGCGGCTACTTCTTCCGGGCTGTCGTTTTCGCCAAGGCGCATGGCCATGGCTGGTGTCAGTTGTACCAATGCATCCGTGGCTTCGGCTGCCTGCTTGCGCGATGCCAGCTCGAAATAGCGCGCCGCCAGCAGCAGGAATACGAACATCACTACCGAGTCAAAGTAGACGTGTCCGACTTGTTGCCAGGTGTTCCATGCGGACGCGAGAAACGCAATGCTGATGCCCAGGGTGACTGGCACGTCCATGCCCATTTGGCCAAGGCGCAGATCGCGCCAGGCACCCTGGTAGAAGGGTCTGGCTGAATAGATCAGGACCGGCGTGGTCAGCAGCAGGCTGATCCATTGCATAAAGCTGCGGAACATTGGCTCAATGCCGAACCAGTCTCCACCGTAAAGGGAAATAGCGAGCGCCATGACCTGCATGCCCAGAACCCCGGCCGTGCCGAGCCTGATAAGGTATGAGCGCCGCTCTTTTTCCAGCAAGGCCTGTTGGCGATTGGGGTCATAGGGGTGGGCGCGGTAACCAATATGGCTGATAGCGGACAGAATCTCGCTCAGCTTGATGCGCTCATTGTCCCAGCGGACCCGGGCGCGACGCGTGGCGTAATTGATATGCATTGACAGGACGCCGGGCAGCTTGGCGACGTGGTGTTCGCTTAGCCATACACAAGCGGCGCAGGTCATTCCTTCCAGGATCAGGGAAGCTTCCCGAACCGGGCCGTCAGCGGCCTGAATAAAGGTTTTCTGGATATTTTCGTTGTCGTAGACCCGGGTCTGGCGCAGAAAATCCGGAACCGGCTCGGCAGCGGTGACCGCAGAATCGGTTCGAAAACGGTAGTAGTCCTGTAGACCGCTGTCGACAATGGTGCGGGCAACGGCCTGGCAGCCGGGGCAGCACATGTTTCGGTCAATATTGTCGATTGTGACGGGAAATCTCAGCCCTGGCGCAATGGGTTCACTACAGTGAAAACAGACCGGGTTATCGGGATTGGAGTGGTGATGGTTCATGGCGCTGAAGTCAAACAGGAATCATTCGATAGTACCAGAGTCGTGTTCATCAAAAGTGAATTCGGTGTTGGCGTACCTGGAATTGGAAAAGTTCTTGATTCAGGTCAAAAAACGACGAGTTTGATTGGTTAGAATCTGTGTTCCTTTTGCGAATTACGATATACTTAAGAAATTAATAATATACTAATTTGCTCAGGATAAGCCAGGAATACCAAAGATGGAGGGAGTGTGGGTTGTTTGTAATACCTCTCCCGACCATAATCCAAGTGTAGTCGCGTAGAGATTCCATTATTTAACACAAACACTTAGCTGCCTAGAAACGGGGAGATTTATTTATGCTGCAACATGTTTGGGGATTATTTGCACATCCGGAAGAAGAGTGGAAAGACATCCGGAAAGAGGACTGTTCAATCGGGCGTTGCTATTGTTCTCATGTTTTGACGCTGGCGGCCATTCCGCCAATCGCCGGTTTTATTGGTACTACGCAAATCGGTTGGCGCATCGGTGGTGGTGAAATTACTACGCTCAGCACAAACAGCGCCTTGAGCATCTCCATTCTGTACTTTATTACCATCCTTGTCGGAATTTTTTCCATCGGCAAGGCCATCCACTGGATGGGCAAAACCTACGGCGCCAACGCCGAGTTACCCCGCGCTATTGGCCTGGCCGCCTACACGGCGACCCCGTTATTCATGGTCGGCCTGATGGGGCTCTATCCTATCCTTTGGTTAAACCTGATTATTGGTCTGCCGGCCCTGGCCTACACTGTTTATCTTCTCTATCTTGGTGTGCCCATCATGATGGATATCTCCCAGGAGCGCGGTTTCCTGTTTTCCAGCGCCGTGTTGGCAGTCGGCCTGATTGGCCTGGTAGCAATGATGGCGGCCACCGTCATTCTCTGGGATGTCGGCGCCGGACCACGGTTCCTGGGCTAGCACAGTTTTACCTATTTCGTTTTAACACTTAACCAATAATCGGGGGGCATATGGCCACTCAAGATACCTACAACTATAGCGTCGTAAGACAGTTTGCAATAATGACTGTTATATGGGGCATCGTTGGCATGGCCGTGGGCGTGTTTATCGCTGCGCAGATGGCATGGCCGTTTTTAAACTTTGATATTCCATGGCTGACTTTCAGCCGCCTGCGTCCGCTGCATACCAATGCAGTAATTTTTGCTTTTGGCGGATCAGCCCTGTTTGCGACATCTTATTATGTAGTGCAGCGTACCTGTCATGCCCGTTTGTTTGGCGGCAACCTGGCAGCATTCACGTTCTGGGGCTGGCAGCTGATTATCGTGCTGGCAGCGGTTACCCTGCCCCTGGGTTACACCACATCCAAGGAATACGCTGAGCTGGAATGGCCAATTGATATCCTGATTGCCGTGGTCTGGGTGTGTTATGCCATTGTATTCTTTGGCACGGTAGCCAGGCGCAAGACCCCGCATATCTATGTCGCCAACTGGTTCTTCGGCGCATTCATTATTACTGTTGCCATACTGCACATATTCAACAGTGCTGCGCTGCCCGTGAACATGATGAAGTCCTACTCTGCCTACGCGGGTGTACAGGATGCGATGATTCAGTGGTGGTACGGTCACAATGCCGTAGGCTTCTTCCTGACCGCCGGCTTCCTGGGCATGATGTATTACTTTATTCCCAAGCAGGCGGAGCGCCCGGTGTATTCTTACCGTCTTTCGGTGGTGCACTTCTGGGCCCTGATCTTTACCTATATCTGGGCCGGTCCGCATCACCTGCATTACACCGCGTTGCCGGACTGGACCCAGTCCCTGGGTATGGTGTTGTCGCTGATCCTGTTGGCTCCCAGCTGGGGTGGCATGATCAACGGTATCATGACCTTGTCCGGTGCCTGGGAAAAACTGCGTACGGACCCGATCTTGCGATTCCTGATTGTGTCCGTGTCCTTCTACGGCATGTCGACCTTTGAAGGTCCGATGATGTCCATCAAGACCGTTAATGCGCTGTCCCACTTTACTGACTGGACTATCGGTCACGTACATTCCGGTGCTCTCGGCTGGGTAGCAATGATCTCCATGGGTTCAATGTACTACCTGATCCCGCGCCTGTTCGGTGTAAAGATCTACAGCCTGAAGCTGGTCGAAGTTCATTTCTGGCTGGCTACTATCGGTATCGTGCTGTACATCACTTCCATGTGGGTATCCGGCGTGATGCAGGGCCTGATGTGGCGCGCAGTAAATGCAGACGGCACGCTGACCTACAGCTTTGTTGAAAGCGTGCAGGCCATGCATCCGTACTACATCATCCGTTTCCTCGGTGGCGCGTTGTTCCTGCTGGGCGCAGTTGTCATGGCATACAACGTCTGGCGTACCATTGAAAAAGGCAAGCCGGTCGAAGCACCGATTCCGGCTCCGGCACACTAAGGAGATCGAGTCATGGCACAAGGTCACGAGAAAATTGAAAAAAACCTGGGTCTGATGATCATCCTGGTTATCCTGGTAATCAGTGTTGGCGGCCTGGTCCAGATTGTTCCGCTGTTTTTCCAGCACTCAACTACAACCCCGGTCAAGGGTCTGAAGCCTTACGAGGCGTTAAGTCTTGCCGGTCGCGATATCTATGTTCGTGAAGGTTGTTACGTATGTCACTCACAAATGATCCGCCCGTTCCGTGCAGAAACCGAACGTTATGGTCATTACTCTGTCGCCGGCGAGTTTGTTTACGATCGCCCGTTCCAGTGGGGTTCCAAGCGTACCGGTCCTGATCTGCATCGCGTCGGTGGTCGCTACTCCGATGACTGGCACCGCATTCACCTGATCAACCCGCGTGAAGTGGTCCCTGAATCGATTATGCCGGGTTACCCGTGGCTGGATACCACGCCGGTTGATGCCAGCGATATCAGCAAGAAGATGGAAGTATTGCGTACGCTGGGTCACCCGTATTCCGATGAAGAGATTGCCGCAGCTCCCAAGGCCCTGGAAGGCAAGACCGAACTGGATGCGCTAATTGCATACCTGCAGGGCCTCGGTACGGCTATCAAGGCAAGGAGATAATTATGGATATGAACCTGATCCATTCTATCTGGACTGTCGCCGTGCTGGTGATCTTTGTCGGCATTGTTATCTGGGCCTGGAGCGGATTTAACAAGCAGTCATTTGACGAGGCTGCCAATATCCCGTTCGACGATGATGACAATATCAATAGCTAAGAATCGGGGAGAATAACGATGGCTGATTTTGTAAGCGAATTCTGGAGCTGGTTTATCATTGTCCCCACTGTTGGCGGCATTGTTGCCATGTTCTGGATCAACATGTGGCTCAACGCCAAGCCGGGTGAACTGGATGGCAAGCCCATGTCCCACAAGTGGGATGAAGACCTGGTGGAACTGAACAACCCGCTGCCCAAGTGGTGGCAGAACCTGTTCTATGCCACCCTGGTATTCAGTTGTATTTACCTGGTGCTGTACCCGGGACTGGGCAGTTTTGAGGGCATCCTGAAAACCACCAATGTAAAACGTTACAACCAGGAAATGGCTGACGCCGAAAAGACCTATGGCCCGCTCTATGAAGGCTACCTGGCGCAGGATATTCGTGCGCTGGCAGCCAATGGCGAAGCGATGAAAACTGCGCGTCGCCTGTTTATGAACTATTGCACGGTTTGCCATGGCTCTGATGCCGGTGGCGCACCGGGTTTCCCGAACCTCCGTGATACGGACTGGCTGTATGGTGGCGAGCCCGACATGATCAAGGCTTCCATTATGCATGGCCGCCAAGGCAGCATGCCGGCATGGGAAGCCGCACTGGGTCGCGAAGGCGTTCTGCAGGTGTCTGAATATGTATTGAGCCTCAGCGGTCGCCGCGTAAATGCCAATGCCGCTGAGTTGGGTAAAGTAAAGTACCAGCAGATGTGCGTGGCTTGTCACGGCGGCGATGGCAAGGGTAACCCGGCCATGGGAGCACCCGACCTGACTGACAATATCTGGTTGTATGGCGGATCACAGAAGACCGTTATGCAAAGTATTGCCGCGGGTCGATCAGGCAAGATGCCGGCACACAAGGAGTTCCTTGGCGAAGCCAAGTCTCACTTGCTGGCAGCTTATGTCTACAGCCTGTCTGCGGCCAATATTGATCGATAGTCTGGCCTGATCACGGCCCGGTTTTTCGTGCCGGGCCGTGGTGCGCCACGGCAGCTTGTGGCAAACTGGTCGGGATCAAAATACGGAGCCTGACATTCATGACCGATAGCCAGCAGGAAACCCCCCGGATTCAGCGTATTATCGCCATTTTATGGCCTTCTTTCCTGACGGCGGGGCTGGCAACAGGCCTGTTTTTCACCGCATTTGATCCCAATGTACTATTGATGGATACACCGTTTGCCGAGCTGAGCCGGTTGGGAGCCTATACTATTGGTTTCTTTCTGTTCTGGGCGCTGACGATGACCTCATGCCTGCTGACCTGTTACTTCCAGCGACCGTGTGTATTCGGGGACCAGCTCGACTCCTGATTTATTGCGATTTGCCCGTTAGTAGTTTAGCCGTGCCGGCAACATGCCCGGCATCGATAGTGAATTGGTGTTCAAGGATTACCCGCGTATGAGTGGCAATCAAAGCCAGCCGGCCGACATTTCCGAGTCGCTTTACCAGAAGCAGAAAAAAATCTATCCGCGCCAGGTAAGTGGCCTGTTTGCCATGTGGCGAACTATAGCCGCGGTAACGCTGCTGGGTATTTATTATGGTGTACCATGGCTGCAATGGGGCGATCGCCAGGCCGTTTTGCTCGATCTGCCGGAACGTAAATTCTATATATTCGGCATGACATTCTGGCCCCAGGATTTCTTCTGGTTCGCCATGATCCTGGCAATCGCCGCGTTCACGCTGTTTTTTTTCACCACCCTGGCCGGCCGCCTGTGGTGCGGTTATGCCTGTCCCCAGACGGTTTGGACCGAGGCATTTTTGTGGATTGAGCGCAAGATCGAAGGTGACCGTTCAAAGCAGATGAAGCTGGACAAGAGTCCGTGGAACCTGCAAAAGATCCGGATCAAGGCTGCCAAGCACTTTGTCTGGATCGTGTTCGCCGCCTATACCGGCGTCACCTTTGTCGGTTATTTCACCCCCATAACCGGCATGTGGGGCAAGATCACCGCTTTTGAACTGGGACCGTGGGAAACCTTCTGGGTGTTTTTTTACAGTTTCGCCACCTGGGGCAATGCCGGTTTCATGCGTGAGCAGGTATGCATGTTTATGTGTCCGTACGCGCGCTTTCAGAGCGCCATGTTCGACAAGGACACGCTGGTGATTTCCTATGACAAGGCCCGTGGCGAACCGCGTGGATCGCGCAAACGCGGCAGTGATTACAAGGAAAAAGGCCTGGGAGACTGTATCGACTGCACCATGTGCGTCCAGGTTTGCCCGACCGGAATTGATATTCGCCGCGGTCTCCAGGCCAATTGTATCGCCTGTGCTGCCTGCATCGATGTATGTGACGATGTTATGGACAAGGTCGGTTACAGCAAGGGACTGATTCGTTACACCACCGAAAATGCGTTGGAAGGCAAGCCGGTACACATCCTGCGACCGCGCGTGTTTGTCTACGCCAGCCTGTTGATTGCCATCATGTCCGGTGTGGTTTGGGGTATCAGCACGCGCATTCCGCTGGAGCTGGACGTCATTCGTGACCGCAACACCCTGTATCGCGAAACCATGGAAGGATTGATTGAAAATGTCTATACGCTGAAGATTCTCAATATGGATGAAGTCGAGCACGAGTATGATCTTGCCGTGTCCGGCATCGAGGGCATGAAAATGACGCTGACCCGCGACCGGATTCTGATCCCGGCAGGCGAGGTGGCAGAATTGCCGTTGTGGCTTCGTGTTGACCCGTATGACCTGAAAAAACGCAGCACCATGATCAAGTTCCACCTGACCGCCAGGGATAATCCCAGGCTGACCGCGGTTGAGGAAGGTCGCTTCCTTGGCCCGACGAATTCCGGAAGATAGGTTCAAATTATGATAAAGAACGACTCTGCACCCTGGCATCGCAATCCGTATGTCTGGATGATTATCGCCATCCCCATGTCAGCCGTGGTGTTTGGTATCTATATGATTACCGTGGCTATCAAGACGAATGACGGCCTGGTGGTAGATGACTATTACAAGAAGGGCAAGGAAATCAACCTGGTGCTGGATCGCGACGTTCGCGCGACCGAACTGGGTCTCAGTGCAGAAATCGTCCTGGACATGGAAAAGCAGCTGGTTCGGGTGAGGTTGGGCGGTCGGCAATTGCCCGGTGCCAATGAAACCGTGTCGCTCAACTTCCTCAATGCCACCCGTGCAGGAATGGACCGGAAAATGCTGCTGTCGCCGGCGCCTGGAGGTGAGCTGGTTGGGCAATTGTTGCCGCTTGAGGAAGGCGTCTGGAATATTGAGCTGGGTAGCAGGAGTTGGCGCCTGACCGGTCGATACAAGACGCCCGGTGACTCACAAATCCAGCTGCTGGCGGAGCGACAACAGTAACCGGTTTTGCGCCAGTCCGCCGGCCATGAAACAGAAAGCCCCGTAAACGGGGCTTTTTTGTGTTCAATTCCCGCTTGGGACGATACCGCGTCAGAATCATGAAGTGGCGCAGCTCATATCCTGGCCGCAGCACATGGGCGATTTGATTTTACCGTGACCATTCGGGCACTTTGAAATCTGCACCTTTGCCCCGTCTTCAAGGGTAAGCGAGTCATTCTCCAGGGGCGCGTCGCATTTTGCGCAGCTGGCGTTGACGGACATGCCGCAAACTTTGCATTCATAGGTTGCCATAGTGTCTCCTTGGTGATGATGGTTGTGCCTGACTGCTTTATCAGGAACGTCTTGCCCGAACTTCGCGCCGGCCTTTCAATGTAACGCATGTCCGGACCAGGATAAACATTAACCTGTCATGGGAAATGGCCGGATTAGGAAAGACGGCGCTCAGATCGCCGTCGGCGCCTGCAGGTTTTCCCGGGATGGCTTGAATCCGCGCTTGATTGCCTTGCTGTGTATCGCCGGTATCTCCAGGAGTTTTGACAGGATCCGGTACTTCAGGCTGTTGGGCCAAGTGTGCCATCTCTGGCCGACAAGGGTGTGCCCGTTTTCAGCTGCTGTCAACGCCAGGCCGTCACATCAATAAAGTCGCCCTCAAAAAACTCGATATCCGGTTGCCGGTTTTCCTGGATCGAAACCGTGCAGCCGGTGAACCGGGCATCGATATAACCATAAACAGCAATATTGATGCGGCCCCGGCGCTGTAATCGGCCGACCATTGCTCGTCCGGGGTTCCCGGCGTTGTCGCCACCAGCGTTCGTTGCCGCTTAATTCGTGAAGCATTTCGCGATAACCCGAGTCGAGATCAGTGCCTACGACCGCTTCATACAGCGAGCTGAAAAGATAGGTGTGATCCATCACAACGTTTCCCGATTGGTGCATTGAGCATTCTGGAAGTGTTCGCGCACATCTGTCGCGCAGGCAATTTGATGTTGTAGTGCTTCGATATGGTGCGTGAAGCCCTGCAGTGCACTGCCGCTGTGCGTGACCGTGCGGGAGGTGTGTTGGCGGGTTACTGTAACTGATTGATATGCATCATTTTCTGATACTGGCACGGTGATTGCAATTTTGAAAAATAAATAAAACCGGGAACGCCGTATCAAAACGAGCTTGCCGGGCCGGGGAACTGTTTCCGGGCATTGAAGGCAGTTTTTAATTGAAAAATAAGTGATGCCGGTTTTCCCGACGGCAAGGGAAGTTAAGGAAGTCAGAGTATGAAGAAAGAAAAACTGGTGTTAATCGGTAACGGCATGGCCGGCGTGCGAACGCTGGAAGAACTGGTAAAACTTGCGCCGGATCAATACGACATAACGGTAATCGGTGATGAGCCGCATACCAACTACAACCGAATCATGCTTTCCCCGGTACTCGCTGGCGACAAAGCCTTTGACGATATCATCTTGAATGACGCCAACTGGTACAGCGAAAACAATATCAGCCTGGTATCCGGTGATGCTGCGACCACTGTTAACCGCGTTACCCGAACCGTTATTACCCGCAGCGGTCTTGAAGCGCCTTACGATAGATTGTTAATCGCAACCGGCGCAAGGCCGTTCATTATCCCGGTGCCCGGACATGACAAGAAGGGGGTGATAGGTTTTCGTAACATCGCTGATGTTGAATACATGTTGTTATCTGCCAGATCATCGGGACATGCCATAGTCATCGGTGGCGGGCTTTTGGGTCTCGAAGCGGCAAACGGGCTTCTGAAATGTGGCATGCGGGTAACGGTGGTTCACCTTATGGGCAGCCTGATGGAACGCCAGCTTGATGAGCCGGCCGCAAGCCTGCTGAAGACGTCGCTGGAAGGTCGCGGCCTCGAATTCAAAATGGAGGCGCAAACCGCAGAGATCATCGGCAGCGATCATGTAGAAGGCATACGATTTTCTGACGGCTGCGAAGTCAAGGCTGATCTAGTGGTAATGGCTGCGGGTATTCGACCCAACTTTGAGATTGCCGAAGCCGCGGGAATTCACTGCGAGAAAGGCATTGTTGTGAACGATACCATGCAGACCTTTGACCCGCGTATTTATGCGGTGGGTGAATGCGTGCAGCATCGAGGAACGTGTTACGGCCTGGTTGCGCCGCTTTTTGAACAGGCTAGGGTAGCCGCCAATCACCTGGCCAATATCGGTATCTCGCGTTATGAAGGCTCCATTACCTCGACGAAGCTCAAGGTGACAGGAATCGAATTGTTCTCGGCTGGTCAATTCAACGAGGCTGATGGCGATGAAACCCTTGTGTTTAAGGATGAGGCATCAGGCATATACAAAAAGCTGGTATTGCGTGACAACCGCATAAAAGGAACCGTCATGTACGGCGATACCCTGGACGCCAGCTGGTATTTCCAGATGATGCGAGAGATGACGGATGTCGCCGCTTTCCGCCGAACTATCCTGTTCGGCCAGCATGATCTGGGTGATGCCGGCCACGGTGATGCCGCACGCATCGCACTGCTTGGTCCTGAGGCAGAGATCTGTGGATGCAATGGTGTCTGCAAGGGAGATATTGTTGATGCCATTGTCAAAAAAGGATTGTTCACGCTTGAAGAAGTGCGTGCCCATACCAAGGCATCAAGTTCGTGTGGATCGTGCACTGGCCTGGTGGAGTCAATCCTGGCCAGTACTGTTGGCGAGGGCTACAGCGCGACGCCAGGCAAAAAACCCATGTGCGCGTGCACGGAGCATAGTCACGACGAGGTTATTGCCTCGATCAGGAATTACAACCTGAAGAGCATGAACGCAGTTCGACATTTCTTTGAGTGGAAAACTCCTGATGGCTGCGCCAGTTGCCGGCCGGCCCTGAATTATTACCTGTTGGCCGCCTGGCCTGGTGAATATGCAGATGATGCGCAGTCACGTTTCATTAACGAGCGTGCACACGGCAATATCCAGAAAGACGGAACCTATTCTGTTGTGCCAAGAATGTTTGGTGGATTGTGCACGCCGTCGGACTTGCGTGCCATTGCTGATGCCTGTGACAAGTACATGGTACCGGAAATGAAAGTCACCGGTGGCCAGCGTATCGACTTGTTCGGCGTAAGGAAAGAAGACCTGCCGGCAATGTGGAAGGACCTGTCCGATGCCGGCCTGGTTTCGGGTCACGCCTATGGCAAGGCAATGCGAACGGTCAAAACCTGCGCTGGCAGCAACTGGTGTCGATTTGGTACCCAGAATTCGACTGGTCTCGGTGTAAAGCTCGAGAAGCTGACTTGGGGCTCGTGGATGCCGCACAAGTTCAAGCTGGCGGTATCCGGGTGTCCGCGCAACTGTGCCGAGGCTACGATCAAGGACTTTGGTGTGGTCTGTGTTGATTCCGGGTACGAGCTTCACGTCGGCGGCAACGGCGGCATCAAGGTGCGCGTCACTGACCTGTTGTGCAAGGTTGAGAACGAGGATCAGGTGCTCGAATACTGTGCTGCCTTTGTTCAGAAATACCGCGAGGAGGCCCGCTACCTGGAGCGTACCGCGCCCTGGATCGAGCGTGTCGGACTGGAGCATATCAAGGACGCATTGTTTGACGAGGATCAGCGCCGGGAGCTGGCTGCGCGGTTTGTGGAGTCACAGAAATATTCCCAGGTTGATCCATGGAAACAGCGCGCAGATGGAGCTGCGGCGCATGAATTTAACAAGATCGAAATCAGTGCAGCCTGATCGATATGCGAAGAAAACGAGGTGTTGAAGATGAAGAACTGGATAGATATTGCCGCGCTGGACGATATTCCAAAGCTGGGCGCACGCGTGGTGAAAACGGATACCGTTGATATCGCTGTATTCCGTACTGCCGCGGACGTCGTGTTTGCGCTCAAGGATGAATGTCCTCACCGAAAGGGTCCGTTGTCACAGGGTATCGTTCATGGCAATACAGTGACCTGTCCGTTGCATAACTGGAAGATAGACCTGGGTAGTGGTGAGGCAAAGGGGCCAGATGAGGGCTGTACCCACACCTACCCGGTACGCGTAGAGAATGGAAGGATCTTCCTTGGAGCGGAATTGCATGGGGAGGCGGTTTGACCAAAACATGTTTGTCGTTGTCTGTATTTTTGTCATGTTTATCGGAAATCATTTAACTGGATTGAAAAGGGATTAGTTATGTCTTATCTGGAACCTAGCGAATTTGTAAGCAAGATGGTGGATCAGGGTGAATCAAAAGTATACATGTCAACAAGGGATACTCTGATTCGCGCGTTTATGGCGGGAGCCATACTTGGCCTTGCCGCCGTGTTCGCCATTACCGTCGCGACAAAAACAGGGTCTCCCCTGGTTGGCGCGATACTTTTCCCGGTCGGGTTTATCATGCTGTACCTTATGAAGTTTGACCTGCTTACCGGCGTATTCACACTTGTGCCGTTAGCGTTAATAGACAAGCGCCCCGGGGTTACCTTCGGCCAGGTGATGCGAAACTGGGGACTTGTTTTTGTCGGCAACTTTGCCGGCGCGTTGGCAACGGCTTTCATGATGTCTTTCATCCTGACATACGGATACAGTACCGATGGCGGGGCGCTTGCCGAAAAAGTGGCAAAGATTGGCGAATCGCGAACCCTGGGTTATATGACTCACGGCGTCGATGGCTGGCTGACCATTTTTATTAGAGGCATGTTATGTAACTGGATGGTCTCCATGGGGGTTGTCGGCGCGATGATTTCCACTTCTGCCAGCGGCAAGATGATGGCCATGTGGATGCCGGTAATGCTGTTCTTCTTTATGGGTTTTGAGCATTCAATCGTGAACATGTTCCTGTTCCCGTTCTCCATGATCATGGGTGGGAATTTCACATTCACTGAATACATTCTGTGGAACGAGTTGCCGACCGCGCTGGGCAACCTGGTTGGTGGTTTCCTGCTCGTGGGATTGCCGTTGTACTACACCCATGTTCGTACCAGCCCTGATCGTGTGCTGAAACGGGCGGCCTGATCAATACAGGAAGATGCCAACCCCGGGTTGCGGGGTTGGCAACCAAACCATGTCCGCATCACTGAAAATTGCTGTTGGCCAGTATTCTGACAAGGGCCGAAAGCCGGTAAACCAGGATTTCCATGGTGTTACCATACCGGCGGAACCGTTGCTGGCGGCGAAGGGTATTGGTATTGCCATAGCCGATGGTATCAGCAGCAGTGAAGTCAGCCAGGAGGCAAGCCAGACCGCGGTGAAGGGATTTTTTGCGGATTATTACAGTACGCCGGAGTCCTGGTCCGTGAAATCGTCGGCACAGCGGGTGTTGTTTGCAACGAACTCCTGGCTTTATTCGCAGACGCGGAACGGACCGTATCGGTACGATATCAACCGTGGATATGTCTGCACATTCAGCGCATTGGTATTCAAGTCCAGGGCGGTGCATGTCTTTCATATCGGCGATGCGCGGATCTACCGGGTTAGTAACAATCGCCTCGAACCACTGACAGATGACCACCGCCTGCAGGTATCCCCGGAGCAAAGTTATTTGTCCAGGGCGCTGGGTATGCGCGATCGTGTTGATATAGACTATTCGTCACTGGATGTTGAGACCGGGGATACATTTATCCTGGCGACGGACGGGGTGTATGAATATGTTTCCGAATCGTTTGTTATTGAACAATTGCGGTGTCGGCCGGACAACCTCGACCTGGCTGCGCGACAGATAGCAGAAGAGGCGCTGCGAAAAGGCAGCAAGGATAACCTGACCATACAGGTTGCGCGCGTTGATCAATTGCCTGACCCGGGAATTAATGAACTTCACAAGCAGGTGTCAGCGCAACCGTTTGCCCCGGAACTTCGACCGAGGATGCAGTTTGATGGCTACGAAATTGCGCGCGAGCTGCACAGCAATCACCGCAGCCATGTATACCTGGCGACGGACACGGAAACCGGGGAGCGGGTCGCGCTCAAAGTGCCTTCCGTGAGCCTGAGAGCCGATCCATTCTTTCTCGAGAGTTTCCTGATGGAAGAGTGGGTTGCCCGGCGTGTTGAAAATGCCCATGTGCTGAAGCCGTGCAAGCTTACGAGAAAACGAAACTACTTGTACAGTGTAACCGAGTATATAGAAGGCTGTACGCTGGCACAGTGGATGAGGGACAATCCACAACCTGATGTGGAGCTGGTCAGGGGTATTGTCGAACAGATTGTACGTGGACTACAGGCGCTGCACAGGCAGGAAATGCTGCACCAGGATCTGCGCCCGGACAATATTATGATCGACCGCTCCGGTACCGTAAAATTAATTGATTTCGGATCAGTGCGGGTTGCCGGCGTTGCGGAAATCGCCATGACAACGGAGCGGCAACATATACTTGGTACTGCCCAGTACACGGCGCCGGAATATTTCCTGGGAGAGCCGGGTACGTTCCGGTCGGACCTGTTCTCCCTTGGCGTAATTGCCTACCAGATGCTGTCAGGCCGGTTACCCTATGGTGCGGCGGTGGCCAGGGCTGCCAGCCGTACGGCGCAACGCAAGCTGGCGTATCAGCCCATAGCAGGCGCAGACCACGGCATACCCGCCTGGATAGACGGCGCACTACGCAAGGCGGTCAGTATCGATCCCCTGACCCGGCATGATGTGCTGTCGGAGTTTGTACATGATTTGCGTCACCCCAATCCCCGATACCTGAGACAGGAACGCGCGCCGTTACTGGAACGAAACCCGGTGTTGTTCTGGCAGGGTGTGTCTTTGTGCCTTGCCTTGATGGTTATCTACCAGGTTGTTTCATGATGGCTTGCGTTTAATGCAACCGAAAGTTGTGGCGTTCCCGTTCTTACCTGGTCAATTGCAACCTGTTATTGCGATCCAGTCTTCCATGGTACCGGTAGTTGACGGGGTTCGATAACTCAACCTCGTTTCGACCGGTCTGCTGATTAATATTGTGAAGGTCCGTATGATCACCAAGAATTGTGCCATGATGATCGGTGATACGATGATCAAGTACGGGAGATACCGTTTTTTGCTTCTCAACGTAAGCGATAATTTCCTGGGGGCCTATCTTTCCGGTTTTTCTAACATCAATGGCGTCGGGGCTGTTTCTGAAAAACATATTGAATTCCGCCAATGAATATTGCCTGGCGTCATGGATGATTTCTGTCCCGACTTTCATGGAAACAATGCGTTCCGGGTGCGGCCTGCCAAAATCAACGGCGATTTCGATACCCGAGAAGCGCCACATGTAACCACCGATTTGTTGCAGGGGATCTGCGGATATGACGTTATCTATGGCGTCCTCAAACATTCGCCTCAGATCAGCACCGGTAAAACTCATGAGATATACTGGTGATTCTGTCGGTACAAGGTTATAGATATCCTCCACGGTAATGTTTCCCGGAAGTACGGATGCGCCGTATCGACCGGGTTGGGCGATACTGACATCCTGCATTGTGCGGGCGCGCAAGGCATCGGTGATCAGGTTGTCCGCCGTACTTTGCCAGGTGCCGCTTCGATAGAGCAGCGTCGTGGTTTCGGCGATCACGCGCTGGAGTTCCTTCTCGTAGGGTTCGCGTATCGCATGAATCATTCCTGCTATTTCCGGGTCTTCCCGTACAGAGTCGGCCAGGACAGGGAACAGGGTCTGGTGGAACGCCGTTACGCGTTTGTCGCGCACTTCCAGGTCAAGTTGTCCCAGGTATTTTCCGTGGGAGCCGCTTTGCACAATGATAACACTTCGATTTGACCTGCTGTTGAATACCAGGGTCGGCTTGTATAGCGTGTCGTGTGTGTGAGCACCGACAATGACATCAATGCCAGCCACCAGTTCAGCGTACCTGGTATCGGCCTTCCAGCCCATATGGGACAGCATAATCACGATGTCAACATCTTCGTCGTTGCGCAACCTGTCTATGTCATCCTGGATCTCGCTGACACGCAGCCCGAAACTCCACTGGGGGTGGTCGGTAACCCTGGCCATCCAGTGATAGGTCATGCCGATGATCCCGACTTTCAGGCCGTTGACAGTGCGAACGACGTAGGGCGATGTATTGGGGATAGCCGCTCGCTCACCCCAGTGCTGGTCGTAGATGTTGGCTATCAAAATCGGGAAGTTGGCAGCCGAATGCAGGCGGTGGATGGTTTCTTCATTGTAAAAGAAATCCACGTTGCCAGGAACCATGGCGTCGTAGCCCATGGCGTTCATCACCTCCACGACCGGGGTACCGGCAAGTCGAACTGGTATAACCGTGCCATGCCAGGTATCACCGCTGTCTACAAGCAGCGTCCTGTCCGGAAACTGTTTTCGCTGGCGTTTTACCAGCGTCGCGATGTGGGCAAATCCGCCGGCGCGTCCCTGGGTCCTGGCGCGATCGACAAACAGGTTATCACCTTCTTCCCGGTGGTACAGGGGGCTCAGGTAGCCATGGGTATCGTTTGTCCAGAGAATGCGTAGATGGGGTTCCGGTATCATGTGTGTGCAGGCAACTTGACCAAGAGTGGTCAGCCCAAGTATGAGAATACGCAGCGATTTATCATCCAAGGAAAATTTCATGAATATTGGCACCATATTTCACGCCACAATAATTCCAGTGCGCGGCGGAAAACTGTCGATAACTCGTGTTGTTATACAGTAAAAAAATTACACAGGAGCGGCAGATTGGCGTGGTGCTGCTCCTGTGCGAAGAACATGAAGCAAGCCAATAACACTCAGGGATGAACCAGCATGTAACCCTGGCTTGATAGTTCAAGCATACGGATTACGCCGCCTTCAACAACCTGAACGTTGTCATTAAGTACGGGCTTCTTTCCCGTTTTCTTTGCCATCTTCCTGATGGTCTTGTCGCATGCACTTATTGTGACCCCGCTTGTTTTCAGGCTTTGCACCCGTTCGGCGTTGGCGTTGTCCTTGAGTGCGAGCTTCAGACCGGGACCGAAGGCAACGATTTCTACATCAATTTTGTCCATGCCATAGTGTTTTTTAAGGTTGCTGGCAATGTTGAGCACCATAGCCTGTTTCTCGGGGCTGCCATCGCTTATCTGTAGCATGACCTTGTTTGTTGCCGAGAACGCCGGTGAGCCGAACATAGCCATTACTGAGAACAGCATGATAGCTTTCGTGATTGTTTTCATGGTCATCTCCATACTCCTTGTTGATTTGTCGTAAAAAACACGGTGAACGTCGCACTAAATATCTCCAAAATTCCTGTCGGGCACATTACCGGAATCACGGTTTTTGCCGGTTCTGCTTGCCGGGGATGATGACGCAGCGCTGTGCGGCATGTTTTGTATGTACCTGTTTATCTGGATGGGCACCGGCAGGTGTAACGGCAGCCCGAAGCAGGTTAATGAGATCAGGTCGTTCTTCGGCCGTAGCGCGCATTAACGCGGAGCAGCCGCTGTAATCAAGGCTGTAAATATTGGCGCCGGCGGACAGTAGTGCCTGGAGAATATCCCTGGGTGCCGTCAACGCCAGGTGCAGCGGCGTCGTGCCCGCGTTGTCGGCAATATTTGGCGACGCCCCGGCTGCGAGTAATGCCTGGATTGCGTTGGCATTCTGGTTGCGCACAGCATAAAGCAGCGCGGTACGGCCATGGATATCCCGTTGATTGATAAATTCCAGGCGCACCTGGCTGGCAGGCGCGTCCCGGGAAAGCAATGTCCTGAGCCGCTCGGTATCATTGCTTTGTGCCGCGGCATGCAAGGGGTAGGTATCGATCCTTTTTGCCGGGGCGGACGGAGATGCGGAGAAAATCAACACGGACAGCGCCAGCGTAACGATTAACTCCGGGTTTCGGTTGCGCGGTGTCATGGTGTGGCTCCCTGTGCCGATCCTTGCAATGGCCAAAGTCTGGCAACACGACGTCGGAATATCCCCGCGAAAGGCCGACGGGAACACAACGAAAAACAAACGGGAAAATTAATACTTAAAAACAGGAGCTTGTGTCAGCGCAATTCATACGCTGAACCGGAAGCAGTCTCCATGGGCGCGCCCAGGATGGTGAAGCAGGTCAGTCGGGAACCCCGGCCTCGCGCAGGTCCGACAGCAGCCGCTGGACGATATCGGGGCGCGAAAAAGGCAGGTTGTCGGAGATCGCGCGCAGGTTGATACCCGGGGTCAGCAGAACCAGTTCGGAGACAATCCAGCGGGAATCATCGAGCCTGTGCTGGTGCAAGTAGGACGACGCCAGCAGGATCTTGATCATGTAATGGTTGGGATTCCTGGAGTGCGCGGTTTCCAGTACCTCTACTGCCTTGTCATATTTTTTCTGCGTGTAATAGGCGATGGCATAGGCAACCAGGTATTCAAAAGAATAGTGGGGATTGAGGCTGATCGCCTTGTCGTTCAACCTGATCGCTTCCGCTGCCTGGCCGCGATGGCTCTTGATTAATGCCAGCAAACCGTAGCCATCGGCGTAGTTCGGAGCAATTTCTATGGATGTTGTCGCCGCCAGTTCGGCTTCATGAAATTCCCGTCGCGCAAGGTGCGCAAAGCCCAGGGCCCAGTGCGTCTGTGGTGTTGAATCATCCAGCTCAACGGCTTTCCTTGCCAGGATTAACGCGCGGTCGAGTGTTTCCATCGGTGTATCTGTCCAGCCATGGCGGTACCGGGCAACCAGGGCCACGGAAAGTGCTCCGTGGGCCCGGCCATAACCCGGATCCAGCTCAAGCGCCTTATAGTAGGCATCAATGGCCTGTTCAGTTGATTCGGCAGTCAGGATCTTGTACTGGCGCTGCCCCTCCATAAAATGGTCGTAAGCCGCCAGGTTGGCGGTGGATTTCCGGGCGAGGCGCTGTTTTTCCTTGCGCGTGAGTTTTACTGCCAGTGCGCTGACAATATTTCTTGTTACGTTATCCTGAACCGAAAAATACTCGTCTATCTTGCGGTCGTATCGCTCGGCCCACATGTTGAAACCGGTAGAAGTATCGATAAGCTGGGCGTTGATCCGCAAATTTCCGCCTTGCTTTTGTATACTGCCCTTTAGAACAAAGCGTACGTTCAGATCCGCGCCCACGCTTTTTGGCAGTACCATCTCATCCTTGTAGCGGAACGCGGTGTTGTTACCCAGTACCCTCAGGTTGGCCATGCGTGACAGGTCAGTGATTATGTCCTCGGTAATGCCGTCGGCAAGCGCCTCACCTTTCGGGTCATTGTTCAGGCTGACAAACGGAAGAACAATAATAGAGGGCACGTTTGACTCGGAATGGGTACCCGTTGTTCCGAACCAGGACAAGGTCAACGCCAGTCCTGCCGCCAGGGCGATGCCGAGAAGGGCAGGTGTCATTGATACCCGGATTTTGTACCAGGCCGTGGGTTCGCGTATGGATGGACCCGATCGGCTTTCGCGCTGAAGATCCATTTGCACGGGGGCGATGAGCTGGTAGCCTTTCTTGGGAACGGTGACAATATATTGAGGCTGTCTGGCATTATCCTGGAGCGCTTTCCTCAGCTTGATAACAGTGTTGGTGACAGCATCGTATCCTATCAGGGCGCCATGCCAGACATCGTGCTCAAGGGTTTCGCGTGATATCACTGATCCGGGATTGCCGGCGAGATACACCAGTACTTCCATGGCCTTGGGTTCCAGTCGTTCCGTGATCCCGTTCCGTGTTACCAGGCCTTCGGCAGGCGAAACGTCCCAGTCCCCGATCCGGAATACGTTGTTTATACTGTTATTCATGACTGTCCACCATCCCGACTGACTCTGTAGTCAGTAATCGCTTGATATATTCTGTCCTGATGAAGCAGGTACGATTTTCACGGTATGAGTAGGTTAATGAACTAACCCTTATTAGTTGGTACCATTATTTGATAATTATAGTACCATACTTTTCACAGCATGTTTTATTCCGGAAACGTCATGTTTCATGGCGTTTTTTCATTTATCGTACTGCCAGGTTGCTCTGGTGCAGAAGGAATCGACAGGACACCGGTTCGTTAGACAGCAGCGCTGAATGGTGTGCGCAGAATGCCGAGCAGGATATCAGTGTGCGCTTGACGGAGCCCGGTTGCCTGGCATGTCCGCATAATTATGGCACAATGACAGTGCGGCCAACATTGGAGGATAGGCCATGAAATCAGTTATCAAAGCCATATCGGCTGTAATCGTTGTAAGTGTATTCGCTATATCCGGATCATTGTCGGCGGCTGGTTTCAAAGACGGCGAAATAAAGCGGATTCATTACCCGCAGTGGTTTGTCAATGACCCGTTCTATGATCTGCAGGGTGCCACAGCGCAGGCGCAGGCATCCGGAAAACACGGAATCATGGTGCTGTTTACCACGCAGGGGTGTTCATATTGCAGTGTATTTATCAAGGTAAGCCTGGGGAACCCGGAAATCGCCGCCGAGGTTAAAAAGCACTTTGTGCCCGTGGGCATGGAAATTTTTGATGACGTCGATATGATCAGCCCGGCAGGAAATTCCTTGCCTATCAAAACCTGGGCCGGGGAGCAAGGCGTAGAGTTTTCGCCGACACTGCTGTTTTTTGATGATCAAGGGGAGCGTGCATTGCGGGTAATCGGTTACCAGTCTCCCGAGCGGTTCAGGGCGATCATGAAATACGTCACGCAGAAGCGGTATGCGAAAGAAACACTGGCGCAATATTTTGCAGCCCAGGCAAAACCAAAGCCGGCTGCTGCTGGTGCAGAGCTGAAACATGACCCGATGTTCATCAGCCCGCCCTACAACCTGGACGACCGGAAGAAAATTGAACTGCCCCTTATGATCCTGCTTGAGGAGCCCGGCTGCGATCAATGTGACAACTTCCACGATACCGTGCTGGCTGACGAGGAGGTTCGTGGCAGGCTTTCGCGGTTCGAAGTTGCCAGGCTGAATGTAACTGATGACCACTCTGTCGTGGTGACGCCGGAAGGCAGGAAAACCACCGCTGCAAAGTGGTACAAACAAACCGGTTTCAGCCGGGTACCGGCACTGCTGTTTTATAACGAGATCAACCGGGAGGTTTTGAGCACGGACGCCCTGGTCCAGAAAAACCGAATGCTTAACGCCGTGGATTTTGTTCTTCAGCGTGCCTATGAAAAGAACTGGACATACCAGATGTTCGCCAGGTCGCAATCACTGGAGCGGGCAAGGAAGCGTGCCGAGGGGCAGAACAAATGATCGATTAATGCAAGGGAACCGGCCGCGCAAAAAGGAATTTACTTTGAATCCCGACGCCGGAACCGGGAACCAGGAAACGACGGCACAAGTTCTGTCAAACAGGAATGATGTGGCTGAACCTGTTCGATTTCCTGTTGGATGTGTTAAATATTTAAAGTTGGTATCAGGGCCTGTCCCTGGCCAATACTCCAGGTCAAGGAAAAGCGGTGGCTCCTGGCCTGAAGACAATCAGCCAATCTTGCTCTGGTTCCCGATTCTGTTGGTGCCAGGCAACTCTATCCAGAAGGTGCTGCCTTGGCCCGGCATGCTGATAACGCCGATTTTTCCGTCCATCAATTCCACCAGGCTTTTGGAGATTACCAGGCCAATGCCTGCGCCTTCTACATTCACCGTGGGATTTAACCGGTGAAACGGTGAAAACAGGCTTTCAACCTGTGTATCGGTCATGCCTTCACCGTCGTCGGTAACGGATATTCTCAGGGTGTCGGGGGCAGTGAATTCTTGGGTAATGCGGACTTCTCCACCATCCCTGTTGTACTTGACAGCGTTGGACAACAGGTTGATCAGTACCTGTTTCAACCGGGAGAAGTCAGCCAGGACCTGGCATTGATGGCCGTTGGTGTTATCGACCACTGTGATGTGTCGGTGGTTCGCAAGTTGCCGTATTAACGGGAGACAGTCATCGATTATTTCGCCGACCGAAACCGGCTCCAGGAATACCTCCATTTTTCCGGATTCGATCTTGCCCAGATCCAGAATTTCATTAATTAGAAAAAGCAGATGATGTCCGGCCTTTAAAATCTCGTCGAGATTTTCCTGTTGCCCTTCATCGAGTCGGCCTTCTTCCAGGCCCAGGACCTGGGCAAAACCCAGTATTGCGTTCAGCGGTGTGCGTAATTCGTGGCTCATTCGGGACAGGAATTCGGATTTTACCTGGCTTGCCCTAACAGCCTCGTTTTTAGCAGCTTCCAGTTCCCGGGTCCTCTCGGCGACCCGATGTTCAAGCATCAGGTTGTGTGTCTCCAATAACTCCTGTTGTTGCTTTATTTGGCCGGAAGCCCAGTTGAGGGAGTTCATCAGTGCGCTAAGTTCCGAGGTTGTGCTGTGCAGGGTAATCGTGTTGCCCCGCCCTTGTGGCAGGTTTGCCGAGAAATCAGTCAAGACCGCTAGAGAGGCCAGCCGTAACCTGAGAAAAAAAATCGTGGTCAAGGATGTGACTAATAGTATTGATACTCCAATTGCGAGAATTTCCAGAATTATCTGGTATTTGAATGATTGTATATTGTCGTCGCCGGAGGTGATAGACATCCAGGCCACTATTTGCCCGGAAAAGGAGACCGGCACGCGGACTAACAGGCTGCCGTCCGACGTGTAATTTGCATGCTCGGTGTCAAAATCCGGGTCGGCGATTCCGTAGCGATACGTGGGAATCATGTTCCCGTCTTTTGATGCCTCCAGCTCGATTAGAACCAGGCCGCGGGGACTGAAAATTGTTATGAGATCGATTTCGTCAAGACCGCCAAGCGCAGACAATTGCTGTTCGACAACAACGTAATTGTTCTCGTAGACATCAAGATTGATAATCGTGGCGATACTCCTTGCCAATCCGGTTATTCGGACTGTTTTGGACGCCTCCGTATTTCGTACTTGCCGGTTATAGTCAATAAAGCCAATAACAACTATAGCGATCGTATAGGTCGCTATAAATATTAGTGTCAATTGTGTGCCAAGAGTGTACTTGCTCAGCTGATGATTCAAGGACATATCAATCAATGAGATCCTTGTACATATTTCGCACCAATGGCTCGATTTTCCTGTAATCCCGATTGTAGTCGGCGACAACCGGCTTCTGCAGCTTGATAGTTTTGAGAAGCTGTTTCCCGTTGTCACTTTTTTCCATGTTCAGGATGGCATTCTGAATTGTACGACGTATTTTTTCAGGTACCCCGGGATGTACCATAATGGGATGTGACTTCATGCCAGGTGTGACATATATGGTTTTCAGTTGATCCCTGAGCCTGACCTGTTCGCTCTCCAGTGTCCTTTTAATCCCGCCACCAGCGGATGCAGTTCCGATTAATACAGCGCGATAGGTATTGTCATGAGAGGCTGTATATACAGGGTTATAGGAAATCCCGAAGTCGGACTTGATTATAGATTGTATATACAGGGATGCCGCGAACGCATTTTTGTCAGGAAACGCGATGGTTTTTCCGGCGAGTTGCCTGATATCGGTAATACCGCTGTCTTTTTTAACGACGACTATTCCCTCGAGGAGCTTTCGCCCGCTTCGAATTATCGGTATATAGCCGTGCCTGATGTGTCCGACGACCCCGTACCCGGGATTGCCATAATAAAAATCGACGGCACCATGCCGAATATCTCTTTCAAAGTCATTTCGTTCCGTGTACACACGAAGTGAAATCGCAACACCGGTGCTTTCGGAAAGTTTTTGGACAAACGGCGTCCACTGTTGCGACGTAATCCGCGCGGCCAACTGGGGTGCCCGCGCAAATACCAGCTCTTCCTTGGCGGAAACTGTAAAAGCGGATATTAATAGACTGAGAATAACCAGAATTTTCATTTTTGATTTCCTGCGCCATCAGGCAGAACCGGGTAAAGAAACGGACTTTTATCAAATATTAATCATATATAGTGTATTTTTGCACAAAGATAAAAACCCGGCACTTAAGAAATGCGTTAACTATTGTGAATATATAGGTTTTAAAAAATGTGGAGATAGCCACCACCGTGAACCGAAGGACCGCCGCCATGTTGTATGGAATACGACAATTCACATTATAGATGGCAGATTGAATATATGGATCTACTGATAAAAAGCTGGTATGCACAAGCGCAACCAAAATACCGGCATTTTAGTCATTCAATAACAATCGGGTGACGGAGACGCCGGAAGCGAAGAACCAGGAAGGGAGTTCGTGGTAATACAGTTTTGTGTTTGACCGGTCTGGGTGGTTCTTTCGGGCTGCAAGAAGCACCTGTTGTCCGGAGCCAGTGATAATGAAACCGGGCGGAAGGCGCTTGTAGCCAGAACCTCGAGCAATAGCCTCAAGCGTGTCGCCGGATTTGTCCATGTGTCCAATGGAGAATCTCGCACAGAGACAAAAATGACACCGGCTCATAAGCCGGATCGGGAATTGTCATGTCTCGATTTTCATTACGGGCGGGGACAGTCATTATATTGCTACAACTTGTCTGGTTTGGCGGAAAATCCCTTGTTGTCCTTGCCTATAAGGTTGCACAAAATATTGCCAGGTTGGCGAACATTAGCGGTGTTTCTGTTACCGACCACGTTGCAGGCAGTAATTGAAACACCCGTGCCAAGGTTCAGCGTGTTGTCAGAACCAGTCACATTAAACGCGCTGATACTGGCGTCAATGTTTATGGTATTGCGGGAGCCGACAATATTCACAGCATCAATGTTGCTGTCGGCAAGGGTTATTGTCTGGCCTGACACGATCAGGTTTCGGGTATTGTCAGCAACTGAAGATGATGATGTGGTGGAGGTAAAGTGGTAGATCACCGCAGAAAGTGCAATCGCGACGGCCGCGATAGACAGTATTTTGATCATATGTAATTCTCCGAAAACCGTGATCGATTCAGCCTCGACAAGCCGTGGTGACGACTGCTGATTATGACACTTACTTTGAGTGTACGGGTTTAAAGGATCGCAATATAGGCTGTCAAACCAGAAGCAACCCCAGGGTCGGACTCCATTATCTGCTTTGGGTTGCCTCCTTGTGAACGGCATTAAGAATAGTGGAATTAGATAATTATAACAGCAATGTTAGCATGGTTTGAATATTGGCATTAATTGCTCTCTGATCTTCCTCACCATTTCGGACACGGTTATTTACAAAACCTGCAATTAGCTGCCACCCGATCAAAACGACACAAACGTGTGGTAATACAACGAGAGCAGCTACAGCCCGAAGCCAATCATCTGAACCGGGCCTTCAAGGCCCAACAGCCCAACCAGAAATGGGTCAGCGACATAACCTTCATTTTAATCTATGACAACTGCCTACAATTTAATTCCTAAGTGCCAAGTTATTTAGCAAAAAAATAAACCCAGGTCAGTCGGTTTCTCTCCAGGCCTTTACTACAAACTTATATCTACCGCTTACTTGTACAGACTCCATATAGTCGGTGGGCGCAGGCGGTATGGGCCCGATATAATCATGCTTTGTGACCTGGATCGATTTTCCTGAGGTTGTAGCATTTCTCTGTACTACTAAAGAGATTTCATCAGTCTCTGATACATCCCAGAATGAAGGCCCAATGGAGAACAGCCACAATTCAAAATGGGAGTCCTCGCCATCCGGTCCGGGTACAAGAGGAAACAATCCAATTATTCCTTCTTCGATTGTTATGGTGTACGTTCCAGACCATACGCTATTGTCCCATGCCGTATAAGTGAAACCGTACGTGCCTGGTTCAACAGAATATTGCTCCTGCAGTATAATGGTAGGCGGAATAGATGGATTGTTATCACTATAGCTTACCGGCGGTGCGACCCAGAAGAATGCGAGAAAGGCATCACCATCCTTTCCATCCTGGCAACCTGCCAACATTATGCCAATCAACGCGACGACAACTAGCGATTTCTTCATACGATGTCTCCGTAAAAGAGTCAGACTTTGGTGACTATATAAAATCATACTATAATAATGTTCATTCCTTTGCGATCAAAAATCCTATCTCGAAAAACCTTCCCGTTTGTCCTCGCCCGACCCAAGACCCGGATCAGCCAGAAAGCGGGGCAGCTTGTTCGAGCCCGAGTCGCGTATTTTGCGACCGGCGAGTTCCCCTAGAACCTCCTTCGGCGTTTCATTAGGGGCTTCCTGAACCAGCCCTGCTGGTTCTGGTGCTGACCGCGCTTTATCTGGCTGATGGGGCGAAGGGGAGGGTGTTTTGGACAGCCGGGTGTCCTTTCTTTTCGCCCCTTTTCTTTGGACAAGCAAAGAAAAGGGGCCTGCCGTTTGGGCGCGGAAGCCCATTATTAGCAGTTAAAAGACCGCCGGAGGCGGGCCAAATAATAATTTCCTGGATTCCCCTTTCCAGGGGAATGACGGGGAGTGAGACGGATTAATCAGGGGTCAGAGCTGCCATCTGCTCTGCAGCTGTCAGGTCTTACCCCGATTAATCGTAGAAAAAAGACAAAAAAATCCCCGGCAGGGCCGGGGTGTTTCAAATTCTCTAACCACAACGGGTATTTAGTTATTAGTATCCTTGCTAACGCGGCAGTAGCCTCAGCGGTTTTCGCGTTCGGCCTTGGCGCGCTGGGCCGCGGCCTCCGCTTCCAGGCGTGCCAATTCGCGGGTTTCTTCGGCGCGTTTTTTCAGGTGCGCTTCGCGGGCTTCGTGGGCGTTTTCTTTCTCATTGATGGTTTTTTCGCCGTAAAGCACTTGTCTCAGGAAGCGGACGCCGAAATCCAGCACAGCGACCTTGTCGGTCTTGAGTTGTTCGATCAGCTCCGGCTCCAGCTCGAATGAGCCCAGGAACTGGTCGCTGAGCACGAATTCCTGAAACTGGTCCACATTATAGCTGGCCATGAAGAATAGCTGCAGGCTTTGTTTGGACGGGGTGCCAATCGATGGTCCGGCTGATTTTTTCTTTAAAATCAACTGTCTCCAGCCACGTGTGTGCTCGTCGTAGACGTCAACCCCCTGTTCTGCGCGGTATTCGCCGACGCTCAGGGGGCGGTCTTCCTGGTGGCCCAGGCAGTGCTCCTCAGACACCAGGGCGTAGCTCTGCTCGTCGGTGGCAGCGTCCTTGTGCTTGATGGACAAGAGGCCCAGCGGGTAGTAGCGGCAGGCTGTAGGGCGATTCTCGTAGACGGAGCAGCCTTCTTCGGTCATGAACTGGCAGGCGGTACCGCCGTCGACGGGCCGGAATTTGACCCCGGGCATGCCCTGGGCGTCCATTTCGAAGGGAATGGTGTACTTGGGCAGGAATTCTGCCGAGCTCATTCCCAGGTGTTGCTGCAGCCGCAGGATGTCGTAGGGCGCCAGCGTGATATCGATGTTTTTGCAGCAGGCATTGAAGCAGGCAATGTCCTTGTGACAGCGAAAGCTCAGGCGGCTGTCGTCGGTCAGCATATTGGGCACGACCGGGCTCTGGTTGGGAGGATTCAGGTTATTGTCGCTCATAGTGAGTTCCTACTGCTGATAATTGGTACTGGGAAATCAATAACTTACAGGACTTCCGGTAGAGGAAAAAAAAGTCCGGGTACCGAAGTACCCGGACTCTTTCGTCTATATGGGGTTAAAACTTCACCCCACAAGCCCTTACTTGAACAGCTTGGACTTGTCGACCAGATCCACGTGAGCACGCTTGAAGCATGTCCACTTGTGGGTGTTGCGGTCGTAAATAGAGTTCACAAAGCACTTCCAGTTTTCTTCGTCCACGAAGTTCTTGTCGGTACGGTAGTAGAAACCGGGGTACCGAGACTCTTCACGGAACTGGATGTGTTTCATGTGAGCTTCCGCGGTCAGGATGCGGTGATAGTTTTCCCAGGCACGCAGCAGTTCATGCAGGTCCTTGGCACGCATCTTGGCGGCGTCTTCCTTCAGCATTTCCAGCTTTTCTTCAGCCACTGCGAGCATATGCTCGTTAGTGTTGTAGTAAGTGGCAACGCCGGCTACATATTCGTCCATGATCTTCTGCAGACGGAACTGCAGCATCTTTGGAGTGATGTAGTGGGGGTTAACGTCGATCGCGGTGGTGTAGTCCTTGAACTCCAGGAAGGTCTTGACCGGCTGGTAAACTTCTTCAACCAACTGCTCGGTAGAACGTTCCAGCTCAGGCTTCCAGTCCTTGTTGTCCATGCAGAACTTGACCATGGCCTTGGCAGCCAGGCGGCCTTCAGCGTGAGAACCTGAAGAGAACTTGTGACCAGAGGCGCCAACGCCGTCACCAGCGGTGAACAGACCCTTAATGGTGGTCATGGAGCGGTAGCCCCAGTTCCAGCCCTTCGGCAGGTGATCAGGAACACCGGCTTCAGACTCGTCGGTAGGAGCACCGACGTCAGTTGGGCCAGATACCCAGATACCGCAGCAACCGGAGTGAGAGCCCAGCAGGTAAGGTTCGGTAGGCATCAATTCTGAGTTCTTCTTCTCAGGTTCAATGTTTTCACCAACCCAGATACCACACTGACCAACGCACATGTCCAGGAAGTCTTCCCAGGCTTCAGCTTCAAGGTGCTTAACTTCGCGAGGAGAAAGGGTTTCTTTCAGGTTCGCAAGGGCGGTAACGGTGTCCATGTAGATAGGACCACGACCTTCCTTCATTTCCTTGAGCATCAGGTGGTTACGCAGACAAGAAGCAGGAACAGCAGCCTGACCATACGGAGGATAGTCGTTCAGCATTTCCTTGTTGCGATCCATGTACACTTCGCCGAAAGCGTTAGTGGCCTTGGCCTTGAACAGCAGGAACCATGCACCAACCGGACCGTAACCGTCCTTGAAACGGGCAGGTACGAAGCGGTTTTCCATCATGGTCAGTTCTGCTCCGGCCTGTGCGGCCATGGCATAGGTAGAACCTGCGTTCCATACCGGGTACCACGCACGACCCTGGCCTTCACCCACTGAACGCGGACGGAACAGGTTTACGCAACCACCGGCTGCCAGCAGGCAAGCCTTGAACTTGTAGACAAATACCTTGTGCTCACGAACTGAGAAACCGACGGCACCGGCGATGCGGCTCGGGTCGTTCTTGTCGTTGATCAGTTCTACGATGAAAACACGTTCCTGGATGTTGTCCACGCCCAGTGCCTTCTTCGCAGCTTCGGCTACGATCCACTTGTAGGATTCACCGTTGATCATGATCTGCCACTTACCGGAGCGTACGGGCTTGCCGCCGTCCTTCAGGGGAGTCATGCCCTTGGAACCGTCGTGACGCTCACCGTTCTCGTCGGTCTTCCAGATTGGCAGACCCCACTCTTCGAACAGGTGTACAGATTCGTCAACGTGGCGGCCCAGGTCATAAGCCAGGTCATCACGGGTGATACCCATCAGGTCGTTGGATACCATGCGGGCATAGTCCGCAGGATCCTGCTCGGAACCGATGTAGGTGTTGATAGCAGACAGACCCTGTGCAACCGCGCCAGAGCGATCCATAGCAGCCTTGTCTACCAGTTTGATTTTAAGGTCAGTGCCTTCTGCCCAGCGCATGATTTCAAATGCAGCGCCACAGCAGGCCATGCCTCCGCCGATAAGAAGAATGTCTACTTCTTCTTCGACGATTTCAGGATTACCAAATTCTCCTGCCATTTTCTTTTCCTCTCTTAAGCTAAAAGTTCAGGCTTACTTGCGGATCAGTTCGGCTGGATCGCCAGCGCGGTAACCGTTCTCGTTGTTGAAGAAGCCAGGCTCGTCGATCTTGGCCATGTCGGCAGCAGGCTTGCCTGCATAAGGATCGATGGAGCCTTCAGCAGTCGTACGGATCGGGAACTTGAAGCGCTTCAAGGTACCGTTGCGGAACTTGATGGTCCACATGATGGAGTCAGTACCGCGCAGAGGCTGTACGGAACCACCCAGGGGAACGATATCCGCATAGTGACGGGCTTCGATTGCGTTCTGAGGACAAATCTTCACGCAGCTGTAGCATTCCCAGCACTGTTCCGGTTCCTGGTTGTAGGACTTCATGGCGTGGCCGGTTTCAGAGCCATCCTTGTCCAGTTTCATGAGATCGTGCGGGCAGATGTACATGCAAGCGGTCTTGTCCTGACCCTTACATCCGTCGCATTTCTCGGTTCTAACAAAAGTAGGCATATCAGCCCTCCGTTTTATTTTCAGTTTTCAACGTTGAAAAATGGGGGTCTCCCCCAAATTGCATTTCTGCAATGCTTTCTGCCTGGCCGACCCCGGCTAGTGCTAGCCCGGGTCGGCTGGACAAAACCTGTAGCCGGAAGATTACTTGGCGGAGTGGCCTTTCAGCTCCACTTTCACCTTGTCTTCTTCCTTGATGCTGCCGTAGTACGCGCGCAGGATGGTCAGCACTTCCGGGCGTGAGAACTTGTCAGAGACTTCCCCGCCTTCGGACAGGGCATGACGCAGCTTGGTGCCGGATAGCAGGATGCGGTCTTCTGCGCTGTGTGGGCAGGTCTTCATGGAAGCCATGCCGTCACACTTGTTGCACCAGAAGGTCCAGTCGATCTTGAGCGGCTGGGTTTCCAGGGCATCTTTCGGAATCTCGTCAAAAATGTGGTGCGCGTCGAACGGGCCATAGTAGTCGCCGACACCGGCGTGGTCACGACCAACGATCTGGTGTGAACAGCCATAGTTTTGGCGGAACAGGGCATGTATCAGGGCTTCACGTGGACCGGCGTAACGCATGTCCAGCGGGTAGCCGGCCTGGATGACGGTGTTCGGAGCGAAATACTTGTCGATCAGGGTACCGATGGCGTTGGAACGCACGTCAGCCGGGATATCCCCAGGCTTCAGCTTGCCCAGCAGTGAGTGGATCAGAACGCCGTCCATGGTTTCGATGGCGATCTTGGCCAGGTATTCGTGTGAGCGGTGCATCGGGTTGCGGGTCTGGAACGCGGCAACGGTTGTCCAGCCACGTTTTTCGAATTCGGCGCGGGTCTGCATCGGTGTCATGAACTGGTCGCCGTACTGTTCCGGGAAACCGCCCAGGGACAGGACCTTGATCGGGCCGGCCAGGTTCACGTCGCCCTGTTCCATGACCATTTTTACGCCAGGATGATCCATTTCGGTGGTCTTGTAGACCATCATGCATTCGTGGGCTTTGTCGATGCTGTATTTTTCGGTGATGGTCATGGTGGCCATGATGGCACCGGTTTCACCGTCGACCAGGGCGATGTCGTCGCCGTCGTTCAGGCCGTTTGCATTGTCGGAATCAGTGGAGAGGGTAATCGGGATGGGCCAGAACAGGCCGTTTGCCATTTTGTAGCCGTCGCAGACGCCTTGCCAGTCGGCGTGGGTCATGAAGCCTTCCAGCGGGGTGAAACCGCCGATACCCATCATGATGACGTCGCCGGTTTCGCGGGAACTCATTTTGACCTGTTTCAGGCCCTTGGCGCGCTCCAGTTCTGCCTTGGCAGCATCACCTTCCAGCAACAGTGGCTTGAGTTCGCCGCCACCATGTGGCTTAACCAACTTGGACATCGTTTTAACCCCTTCCTAATATATTGTTCGAAATGTCTTGAGGCGCGAAACTTTAAAGCCAAAATAGGGGCAACACTAATTAGTATTACTGCGGTTGCGTATAAGTGTTCTTTATTTTGGAAAACTTGGCCTAATGCGCCAAAATGCGGCTGGTTGAGCCGGGAACGTTACTTGAAAAACCACTTAAAAAACAGCGAGTTACTAAATTTTTCGAGGTCTTAAGCTCGAAACGCCGAGCATCTTAACGCAGTTTCCCGGGGCGGGAAAGCACAAAGGAATTTTATGAGTATTTCAGTCAGGTTTTTTGCCAGCGTCCGAGAGCGGGTGGGGCGCAGCGAGGCGAATGTTGAGGTTCAGGGGGCAATACCTGTCACCGTTCTTTGGGATAAAGTAACCGGCATGACCCGGCCACCCAAGTTGCTGGTTGCCATCAACCAAGAGTACGTGGATTGGGAGGCAGTGGCCAGTGACGGCGACGAAGTCGGGTTCTTCCCGCCGGTCACCGGCGGTTAATCCTGAACAGGAATCACACATCACAATGAACCGGTTGTGCAGCTCATGGCCGATGTTCCGGCAGGAGAAATAATGGAAGTACGGGTGCAAGAGCGGGCCCTGGATCCGTGGCAGGAAGTCCAGGCATACCAGTCCCAACATGCAGAATTATTGGGTAAATTTGGTGCGACCACGATCTTTGTCGGCACCATGCGCGACTTTAACCAGGGCAAGGATGTCACCGAAATGCGCCTTGAGCATTACCCCGGCATGACCGAATCGCACCTGCAGAAAGTGACCAGTGAAGCCCTGGAAAAATGGGACGTGCTGGACGTGCTGGTGATTCACCGGGTCGGCTTGATGCGGCAGGGCGACCCCATCGTCCTGGTCGCGGCCTGGTCCGCCCACCGCGCCGATGCCTTCGCCGCCTGTCGTTATGTCATCGATGAGCTGAAAACCCGTGCACCGTTCTGGAAGCAGGAGTCCATTCCCGGGGGTGAAACCCGGTGGGTGGAGCCCGAGCAAGAGTAGCGCGGGCATTAACCGGGGATGATCATTGCTGCGGTGCAGATGGCGCCGGGTCGGCGGATTTTTCCGGTGCAGTGAGCTTCTCGGCTGCGGCCTGGCTGGCCTTGATCTCCCTGTACCGAACCAGTTCCTTGTTGTAGTGGGCCTCAATGTCTTTTTGTTCGACGCGCTTGGCGTCGATGGCGCCCTTGACGCGGTTGATCTGGCTTCGGGTGTGCTCCAGGCTGTCTTCTTCAACCTTTTGTTTTTGTTGCCGTTCCAGGGTCTTTTCCAGTGTCGTCAAGGTTTCCTTGTTGGCGGTGATGGAGTGTTCGACCTGGGCGATTTTCCGATCTCGAACGTAGATGATGTCTTTTTCATGACCATAGATTGAGAGCAGCAGGGCGTCTTGCCGGGCCTGTTCGGCCTCGGCTTTTTTGCGTTCTTCATCACGCTTTTGCTGTTCTTCAAGTACTTTCAGTTCCTCGACTGTTGGTGGTGCAGCGACTTCCCCGGTCTTGGTGCCATCGGTATTCATTTCAATGATCTTGGACTTGGCACAGGCTGCGGCCGCCCGGTCGCCGTAGTGCCACATCCCGTCCTCATCCTGGCATTTCTTGATCTTGGTGGCGCCCGCTTGACCTGCGAGAAGAAGCGATCCAAGCAATAACGTCAGCGTTAGGTTTTTCATGAGTGTTTTGTCCATAAGGCGTAATTATTTTCCAAAATAGTTAACCAGCAGGGATAATGTCAACATATTAGCATCGGATTGGGTGATTTTGAGCGATATTTTTCAGTATTTGGCGCTGTTCGTTGTCTCGCTGGTGGCCAACGCGTTTTCCGCCTTTGCCGGTGGCGGTGCCGGCCTGTTGCAGTTTCCGGTGTTGATTTTCCTCGGCCTGAATTTTGGTGTGGCCTTGGCCACGCACAAGATTGCCAGCGTTGCGCTTGGTCTGGGCGCGACCATTCGTCACTGGCGTGAAGGCAGCCTGGAGCGGAACATGGCCGTGTTCATCCTGGCCTGCGGTCTCCCCGGCGTGGTCCTGGGCGCGACCTACATTCTTGATGTGCCGGACCAATGGGCGCGATTGAGCCTCGGCGTGCTGACTATCGGGCTTGGTGTTTACTCCTACATAAACAGTGAGTTGGGTCTAGAGCATCGGCCCAGCAATCGCAACCAGCGCGGCTACATGGTTGGCGGTCTTGGCCTGTTCCTGATCGGCGTATTGAATGGATCGCTGACATCGGGCACCGGGCTGTTTTGCACGTTGTGGCTGGTACGCTGGTTTGGTCTCGATTATCGTCGCGCCGTCGCTTACACGTTGGTATTGGTCGGTATTTTCTGGAATGGAACCGGCGCCATCACCCTGACCTTGCTCGGCGAAGTAAAGTGGGACTGGCTGCCCGCATTGTTGCTGGGTTCGGTAATTGGTGGCTACCTCGGAGCACACTGGTCTATCGCCAAGGGTAACCGCTGGATTAAGCGTGTTTTCGAAGTGGTAACCGTCCTGGTGGGTTTGAAACTGGTATTTTAGTATGCAAATTGTGAACGCTATCATGCAAAACTTTGGCTAAAGGCGTATTATTGTCGCTTATGAACCCGAGTAATACGGGTAAAAAGGGAAATGGGGAACCGGAAAGCAAGGCAACCGGAAACAGGAGGTGCAAGATGCATCGCAGAACACTGGATTCAATACAAACCGTACCCGTCACGATCCAGCGTGATCGAATAGTCAAGGGCGATATTCGCGGCGAATGCAGCTACGTGATCCACGGTCGTGTTGTCGGTGATTCAGACCTGGATGGCGCAATTATGATTGCCGAGTCCGCGTTTTGGCTGGGCAACATCAATGCCGAAATGGTTGTTGTCAAAGGCAGGGTCAAAGGCAATATAGTTGCCAATAGCAAGATTGAGTTACGCCCTGGTTCGCAAGTAATGGGAAGCTTGTCGGCACCGTTTATTACTATCGCCGAGGGCGCCAACCTGGTGGGCGATATTGACGAAGTCAGTATGGTCACGCATTACACTGAAAGCCGTACCCATTAGCTGATCAAGTAGATTGTGGTGGTTCTGGCCGAAAACGCGCGCCGCCATAGCAATTTGCGGCAGGGCAAAAAAGATAACTAGCCGCCATACTCCTGGCGGTATTCACGAATGGCGGCGAGGTGTTCTTCTTGCCCGCCTTTTTGTTCCAGGTAGGTTTCCAGTGTCTTGAGGCTGACAATGTTGGCCACCTGGATATTGAACTTCTCTTCGACTTCCTTGACGGCTGCCAGCTTGCCGGCGCCGCGCTCCTGCCGATCCAGGGCAATGACCACGCCGGCCACCCTGGCGTCCATACCGCGAATGACATTGACCGCCTCGCCAATGGACAGGCCGGCAGAAATCACATCATCGATGATCATGACGCGACCTTCGAGTGGCGCACCAACAATAATGCCGCCCTCGGCATGCTGCTTGGCTTCCTTGCGATTGAAAGCAAACGGCACATCGCGATCGTGGTTGTTGGCCAGGGCAATGGCCGTGGCCGCCGCCAGCGGAATACCCTTGTAGGCTGGGCCATAGAGCATGTCGAACTCAATGCCGGAATCCAGTATGGCAGCCGCGTAGTACTCGCCAATGCGTGCCAGCATGGCGCCGGTATTGAACAGGCCTGCATTAAAAAAATACGGGCTAAGGCGACCGGATTTCAGCGTGAATTGGCCGAAGCGGATGACGTCGTGGCCAATGGCGAAGTCGAGAAATTCTTTTTCGTAGTCTTGCATGGGAGTGGAGCATACCGGAAATGGCTAACGGGAGACCAGTATGATTTACCGATACAGGTTTCAGGGTTGACGCCGGGATGCCGGGTTATTGGGTCTGCCGGGATGAATTCCGGCAAAGAAAAAGGCGGGCCACGGCCCGCCTTGCTGAAGATCTGTATATAAAGAGAATCAGTTTGTCAGGTTGATATATATCCGATTGGGCTGGGCGCCGCTGTTTCCTTCCAGCAAGTCGAGATCGCCATCGCCATCCAGGTCACCGAGCCCGGTGGCATATGTGGCGCTTACTCCCAGTGCCTGGCCGCTGTCGGTAAAGTTACCGCTGCCGTCATTAAGGTATACCCGGTTTGCGGAAAATCGGTTGCCAGCCACTATGTCCAAATCGCCATCACCGTCTACATCTCCGAGTGATACGGTCAAGGTGGAGTTTGCGCCCAGGGCCTGGCCGCTGTCGGTAAAGGTGCCGGTACCGTCATTAAGGTATATCCTGTTTGCTTCACCTGAGGAGTTTCCGGCAACCAGGTCCAGGTCGCCATCACTGTCCAAATCACCAAGCTCGACCGAATAGGTGGTGCTCGCTCCCAGGGCCTGGCCGCTGTCGGTAAAGGTGCCGGTACCGTCATTAAGGTATACCCGGTTGGCTTGACCGAGGTTGCCTGTCACGAGATCGAGATCGAGATCCCCGTCAACGTCGCCAAGAGTAACGGATGCCGTGGCGTTTGTTCCCAATGTCTGGCCGCTGTCAGTGAAGTTGCCCTGACCGTCATTAATCCAGACGAGGTTGGCTTGGCCATCGTTGCCTGTCACCAGGTCTGGATCGCCGTCGCCATCAACATCCCCAAGAGCGATGTCAAAGGTCTTGCTTGTTCCCAGTGACTGGCCGTTGTCAAAGAACCCTCCGCTGCCATCGCCCAGCAATACACGGTTGCCTTGGAGCCAGTTGCCTTCCACCAGGTCCAGGGTGCCATTGAAGTCGAGATCGGCAAGCGCAATCGCATGTGTCTGGTTGCTACCCAAAGATGCGCCAAGACTGAAGTTGCCCAGGCCATCGTTGAGATAGACACCGTTGGCCTGATTCCAGTTTCCGGTTACGAAGTCAAGATCGCCGTCGCCATCGACATCGCCGAGGCTGACAGAGTAGGTCTCGCTTGTCCCCATTGCCTGGCTGCCGTCGGTGAAGAAGCCGTTGCCGTTATTGATGAATACCTGGTTTGCCTGGTTGTAGTCAGCTGATACCACGTCGAGATCTCCATCACCGTCTATATCGACCACTATAGCCGAGAAGGTATCATTTGCCCCGAGTGCCTGACCGCTGTCGGTGAAGTTTCCTGCTCCATCATTGAAATAAATGCGGTTAGCTTGACCCCAATTGCCTTCGGTCAAATCAAGATCACCGTCTGCATCCAGGTCAGCGAGAACAACCGACCTGGAGTTGTTGCTGCCCAGCGATTGACCGCTATCGGTGAATGTGCCGGTTCCGTCATTGATGTAGAGACGATTGGTCAGTGTGGAGTTCCCTGTGACCAGGTCAAGGTCACCGTCTGAATCTACGTCGCCAAGACTGACGGCGGTGGTATTGTTGGTTCCCAGGGATTGACCACTGTCGGTAAAGGTGCCAGTTCCGTCATTAATGTAAACGCGGTTGCCCTGGTTATTGAAGTTCGCTGATACGAGGTCGAGATCCCCGTCTCCATCAATATCCCCGACCACTATCGCGTAGGTGTTATTTGATCCCAGTGCCTGTCCACTGTCAGTAAAAGTGCCGGTGCCGTCGTTGAAATACACCCGGTTAGCTTGACCATTATTTGCTGTTAGCAAGTCCAGGTCGCCATCACTATCAACATCGGCCAGAATAACATCCTGGGTGCCGTGAATTACACCCAGTGCCTGTCCACTGTCAGTAAAAGTGCCGGTGCCGTCGTTGAAATACACCCGATTTGGCAAGCCGTTGATGGCCACAGCCATATCCAGATCCCCATCGCCGTCCACATCACCCAATTCAATATCCAGGGTATTGTCGGCACTTAATGACTGCCCGCTGTCTATGTAGCTGCCTCTGCCATCATTAAGAAGAACCGCGTCAGCCTGTCCAAGCCTGCTTTCTATCAGGTCAGGATTTCCATCACCGTCGACATCACCAAATGTCAGAGAAGTCGAGGCGTATGTACCCGCCATCGGGTTATGAAATATGCCCGCTAAATGATCCCGGGTGATGACACAGACAACCGTGACATTGGTAATATTGCTGTTGCTGATGGTGCCGGTGCCATTGGCGATGGCGCAGGACTGCTTGGGCCAGGCCGGTTGCGTCAGCACGGAAACATCAAACGTGCTGCCATCGGCTATATCGGTAGCAAAGGTAAATGCGCCATTGGCGGATACGGTCAGGTCATCACCAGCGTTATTCTGCAAGATCACGCGGTTACCCGGTTCCAGGCCAGTGATAGCACCACCAAGCGTGAAATTATTGACACAAGCCACTGCGACATTTGTCACATTGGATCCGCTTACCGTGCCGCTGCCGTTGGTCACCGTACAAGTCTGATTCGGTGCGGTTGGTTGAGTCAGTACTGTAACATTGTAGCTGCCACCGTCAGTGACGGCAGTTGGCAGGGTAAAGTTGCCATTAGCCGCGACGGTTAAATCGTCTCCGCCATTGTTTTGCAACACCACGTTGTTGCCCGTAGCCAGTCCCGATACGGTACCACCAATCATGTAAGTAGTGGTGATACAGGTAATTGTGATATCGGTAACATCGGCACCACTGATCGTGCCGGTGCCATTGGTAACTGCGCAGGCCTGGTTCGGTGTAGTCGGTTGAGTCAGTACCGTTACATCATAAGCGCTGCCATCAGGAACTGCAGCCGCGAACTGGAAAGCGCCGTTGGCAGACACAGTGACAGCAACAACGCCGTTATTTTCCAGTACAACAGTATTGCCTGTTGCCAACCCGCTTACCGTGCCGCCGATAGTGTAGGTAGTGGTCACGCAACTGACTGTAACGGTGATATCAAAGTTAATGATGGTGCCGCTGCCATTGCTGACCGTGCATACCTGGTTCGGGGTGGTCGGTTGTGTAAGTACCGTCACGGCATAGGTGTCGCCAGAGACGAGAGCTGTGGCGAAGGCGTGCGTGCCATCAGTATTCACCGTCAGGTTGTCGCCACTGTTGTTCTGTAGCACCACGCTGTTCCCGGCAGCCAGGCCGCTGACGATGCTGCTCACGGTGTAAGTGTTGGTCACACAGTTCACGGCAATGCTGGTGATATCGGCACCACTGATCGTGCCGGTGCCATTGGCCACTGTACAGGTCTGCCCAAAGGGCTGGACCAGTATGGTAACGTCATAACTTGTTCCATCGGCAACTGGCGTGCCGAACTGGAAGGCGCCATCGGCAAACACCGTCCAGCTGTCTCCACCGTTGTTTTGTAATACTACGGTATTGCCTGTTGCCAACCCGCTTACCGTGCCGCCGATAGTGTAGGTAGTGGTCACGCAACTGACTGTAACGGTGATATCAAAGTTAATGATGGTGCCGCTGCCATTGCTGACCGTGCATACCTGGTTCGGGGTGGTCGGTTGTGTAAGTACCGTCACGGCATAGGTGTCGCCAGAGACGAGAGCTGTGGCGAAGGCGTGCGTGCCATCAGTATTCACCGTCAGGTTGTCGCCACTGTTGTTCTGTAGCACCACGCTGTTCCCGGCAGCCAGGCCGCTGACGATGCTGCTCACGGTGTAAGTGTTGGTCACACAGTTCACGGCAATGCTGGTGATATCGGCACCACTGATCGTGCCGGTGCCATTGGCCACTGTACAGGTCTGCCCAAAGGGCTGGACCAGTATGGTAACGTCATAACTTGTTCCATCGGCAACTGGCGTGCCGAACTGGAAGGCGCCATCGGCAAACACCGTCCAGCTGTCTCCACCGTTGTTTTGTAATACTACGGTATTGCCTGTTGCCAACCCGCTTACCGTGCCGCCGATAGTGTAGGTAGCCGGTAGTACCGGCGCGCCACCACCGCCACCACCGCCACCACAGCCGGCAAGCCAGGCAACAAGTGAAATGAAGAGTGTGGTTTTCAGAACGGCGGCAACGATGCGCACTAGGGTTCCCCTTTCGCGGTATTATTGGGTTGGCCACAAATAAAACGCCGGGCAGGAAAACCTGCCTGGCAGTATGACTCGTTTAATTGTCGCCAAGCCCCGATTGGGGAAACTGCAATAAATATTATTATTCTGAAGGCCTGTTGATACCACAGGGTATTTGCTGCACAGGCACATGCTCGAACTAGGATAGCCAAAGTCGCCGGGCGCGGCAACCCGGGTTTTTGTTTCAGGCAGAAGAGCGGGATTTTTCCCGCGTGAGAGATCTGTGCAGCAGCAAGGGTCAGGCCGAGCATGGCCACGAAACTGCTCTTCAATGTGGTCTGCTGGTGAGTGCGTAGCGCTATAATTCATGCTTGTTTTCTAGTACCTTCGCCCCATGAGAGTGATATCAGCAAATTTGAACGGCATCCGGGCGGCCCATAAGAAGGGCTTTTTTCAGTGGCTGGCACGGCAGAAGGCCGACGTGGTCTGCATCCAGGAGACCAAGGCCCAGGTGCACCAGTTGACTGCCGAGATGCTGGAGCCGAAGGGGTTTTACGGCTATTTCCACGACGCCGAGAAGAAGGGCTACAGTGGTGTCGCTATTTACAGCAAACTGCAGCCGGATAATGTGCGCATTGGCCTGGAGTTGCCGGAATGGGATGCCGAGGGGCGTTACATCCAGGTGGATTTTGGCGAGCTGAGCATTGCCTCAATCTATGTGCCATCCGGTTCCAGCGGTGATGTGCGGCAGGAAGCCAAGTTTCGTTTTATGGATGAGTTCACCCCGGTCATGCAAGACATGAAGGCCAGCGGTCGTGAATTCATTCTTTGCGGCGACTGGAACATTGTTCATAAAGAGATCGATATCAGGAACTGGAAAAGCAACCAGAAGAACTCGGGTTGCTTGCCGGAAGAACGCGCCTGGCTGACAAAGTTGTTTGATGAGATGGGCTGGGTGGACGTGTTTCGTGTCGTCAACCGGAAACCGGACCAGTATACCTGGTGGTCCAACCGTGGTAATGCCCGGGCCAATAATGTGGGGTGGCGCATTGATTACCATATCGCCACGCCCGGTATTGCCAAAAAGGCAACAAAGGATCGCATCTACAAAGACAACTGGTTCTCCGATCATGCGCCGCTGATTATTGATTACGACTACGACCTGGAAGGAAACTGATTGACGGCGACAGTATCCAGTTGGCGGGAGGCGCTGTCGGTTTATACCCGGCCACGCGTTGTTGGCATGTTCTTTCTTGGTTTTGTGGCCGGGCTGCCGTTTCCCCTTGTATTTACAACGCTGTCTACCTGGCTGCGTGATGTGGGCGTTGAGCGCAGCACGATCGGCTTCTTCGCCTGGATAGGCATCAGCTATTCCATCAAGGTGTTCTGGTCACCGGTAGTGGACCGGGTACCGATCCCGTTTTTCACGCGCGTGATGGGCAAGCGCCGGTCATGGATGTTACTGGCGCAGCTGTTCATTATTCTTGGCTTGACCGGCATGGCATTGACCAACCCGACGCAGCATATCGTAACCATGGCGTTGTTTGCCTTGCTGGTGGCGTTTGCTTCGGCCACCCAGGACGTGGCCATTGATGCTTATCGTATCGAGGCGGTAGAAGCAGAGTACCAGGGCGCCATGGCGGCCATGTACCAGAGTGGCTGGCGCGTGGCCGCCGCGTTGGTTGGTGGCGCAGGCGCCTTGTATATTGCGGAATATGCGTCGTGGCAGAGCAGTTACCTGGTTATGGCTGCCAGCATCATAGTGGGTATTGTTACTGTGTTGGTTATTCGCGAGCCTGAACACAAGGTCGGTTCAAACATGGCCGCCGACGAGCAGCGTGTTATTGATTACCTTGAGCGGGCGGCGCATGTGCCGGGTGTTATTCGCAGGCCGGTTGCCTGGTTCATCGGTGCTGTTGTATGCCCGTTTACCGATTTTTTCAAACGTAACGGGAAATGGGCGCTGACCATTTTGCTGTTTATTGGCATTTATCGCATCAGTGACATTGTGCTGGCCAACATGGCTTACCCGTTTTATATCGACATGGGCTACAGCAAGCCGGAGATTGCCAATATTGCCAAGTTGTTCGGCTTTGCCATGGCGGTGGGCGGCGCCTTTGTCGGTGGTGCGCTGGTAGTGCGTTACGGCATCATGCGCATACTGTTGCTGGGCGCGATACTGGTGGCAATTACCAACCTGTTTTATGCGCAACTGGCAGTCATGGATAAAAGTCTCGCCGGCCTTGCCTTTGTCATCAGTGCCGATAATTTTTCCGGTGGCCTTGCCGGGTCGGCATTCATCGCCTACCTGTCGCGCCTGACCAACTCGGCGTATACAGCAACCCAGTACGCGCTGTTCAGTTCCCTGATGACGCTTGGACCAAAGTTTGTCTCGGGATTCTCCGGGGTGATTGTTGATGGCTTTGGCTATGTCAGCTTCTTTGTCTACGCGGCAGTCATGGGCATCCCGGCGATACTGATGGTGACGGTGCTGGCCAAAAACGAGTCCCCTGACGGTCGCTGAAAAGAAAGTCATCGTATTTTCAAACAAGTACTTGTGGATGAAACTTGAGGTAAATACTGCCCGGCTTGCAGGCGTTTGCTATTGCTCGTATATTGACCCGCATAAATACATTATAAAAACCTGATATGGCAGCGCTACCATAAATAAAGATATCGCTAATGCTGCCTGTTTTTATCGCTAGCGAGGGAGCATGGCGTGACCGAATCTGCAGTAATCAGTTCGGGGTTTCCCGAACAGTATTCCCGTATCAATGATCCTGTCTGGAAGCAAGTCTCTGCTTCGGCGCGACCCTATTTTATTCCGGCCGGAACCGTGATTAATGCCGGCGATGGAAACAGTCCCGGTTTTATGGTGCTGTCTGCCGGAGCGGTCAGGGTAATGGCAACATCGGAAGAGGGGCGTGAAATCCTGTTGTACAGAATCAGGCCGGGTGATGTCTGTGTGCTGGCATTGGCCGAGTTGATTGACCAACGGCCTGGCGGTATCAAGGCGATAATCGAGCAGGATGTATCGGCCATCAGTATGTCCCACGAGCAGTTTCAATACGCGTTTTCAGGATCTAATGATTTCAGAAACATCATGTTGTTGACTATTGCCAGGCGTCTTAACGAGATGACCACCCTGATCAAGGATCTTGCCTTTGAGCGGCTGGATCGACGTATTGCCCGCACATTGCTGGAAAAGGTGGAAGAAACCGGATCAACCGTTCTGCAACTTACACACCAGGACCTGGCCCACCATCTTGGTTCAACGCGCGAAGTCATTAGCCGAATTCTGAAGGAGCACGAGAAAGTCTGCGGCTGCATTCGCATGGGTCGCGGCATTATTGAAATCGTTGATCTCGACGCTATTCGCGCGGTCGCTGAATAACGCCAACAATCTCCCTTTCCTCATAAAACCCTGCTTTTTTAGTGTAACCAAAATCACACAAGCTTAGTGATTATCGTTACAGACAAGAACCTTGGCTGATCGCTAATCTCATTCCCGCATCAACCAGACCTATACGCATATAAGACAATCAGACCGGTTGTGGTTGGCGCCGCCCGTGATCCACGGGTGATAACTATAAAACCAAAGGGATTTGCGGCTGTACGACTTGATCACGTGCAGCCCTTGGGGTCGGGAAAACACGGTTTGTAACCTTCACTAGAGTGTATTGAGGAGATCAATCATATGAAACGGCGCGAATTTCTCCGTAACGGGGCCGCGGGCGCTGCAGCATTCAGCATGTCTGGCATGACCACGCTATTGCCACGCAAGGCGAACGCTGCAGTAACAGTCAATCTCACGGCCGAGGGCGCAACCCGGACACTGGTAGACGGGACATCGGTATTTGTCTGGCGTTTCCGTGACAACAATGGCACGGGACCGGGTGCGTTGACGTCCGGCCTTGTTGTGCAGGAAGGCCAGGCTGTTACGGTCAATGTCAGCAATGCACTGGATCGCAATATCAATTTTGTCATCCCGGGAGTGCTGGAAGGCACCAGTTCAGTATCGCCGGGAAGCTCCCGCAGCTACAGCTTCACGGCGCCGGCGGCGGGAAGTTATTTTTATACCGACAGTCGCAACGGCGAAATCGGTCGTGCCATGGGTCTTGCCGGGCCGATGGTGGTGATGCCGTCCGATGGCAGCCAACGACTGTATCGCGGCGGCCCGTCTTTTGATCGCCAATACACGCTGGTGCTCAACGAGTTGGATGATCGCCTGAATGCCGCAGTTGCGGCCGGTGGCAGCTACAACATGGCCAACTACGAGCCCAATTACTTTTTCGTCAATGGCATGAGTTACCCCGATACATCCGCCGATGCGGATACGGTGGTTTCCATGCGAACCGGTGATGATGTGGCAATTCGTTTCATTAATGTCGGTGCCATTACCAATCCAATGCATTTCCATGGTTACCACGTGAACATCGCTACACGCAACCGTGTGCCCGATACGCTTATGGGCGAGAAGGACACGGTGCTGGTGAACGTGGGCGAGTGCGTTGATGTGATGTTGCCGGTAAAGCAGAACGGCAAGTATCCATTGCACACGCACTATGTCCCCGGGGTGACTGCTGATGGCACGTATGCCAACGGCGCATTGATCATTATGTCGGCTGCCTGAGGCGGTCGAACTGAACGTATTGGAGGTTTGTTATGTTTAGCTATTTAAATTCTGTTCCCATGGGACGTATGGGTGGCGGTGGTGGCGGAGGCGGTGGTGGCGCCGGCTCAACCGGCGGTGGCCGCACGTTTACATTTCTTGGTCCCAATAATGCCACGGTCGGCGTCAATATGAATGGTTCGGCAACCATGGCTGATGGCAGGACAATCAGCACCTGGTATTTTGGCAGTGGTTTTAACGGTGATCGCACCGTGCCAAGCCCGGTCATCGAAGGTGTCCAGGGCCAGACTGTAAACGTCACGCTTAATTCCATGATGGAGCATACCATTCACTTGCATGGTCTCGATGTGAACCAGGCCAATGACGGCGTACCGGCGACCTCTGGATCGGTTGGTATGGGACAGGCGCTGGGTACATCTTATACCTATACATTCACTGCACCCCATGCCGGTACCTATATGTACCACTGTCATGTGGATACGGTGCTGCATTTTGAAATGGGCATGTACGGTACTGTTATCATTCGCCCGAGTGATGGCTCAACCAACAAGGCATGGAATAACGGACCGACGTTTGACAAGGAGTACATCTGGCACCTGCATACCTTCGACAGCACCTGGCACGGTGGTGGCGGTATGGGTGGTGGCGGTATGGGTGGTGGCATGGCTACCGGCGCACCGACTGCGCGTCATCGCCCGGATTACTTCATGATTAACGGACGCGATGGGGGCAATACGCTGAACGATACGACAACAGCCATACGTGCTGCTGCCGGCAAGAAGGTGCTGATTCGTGCAACCGGTGTCGGATACCAGCCGGCCGTGGTTCGCCTCGGCGGCCTGGCATTTGATGTCATCGCCTCTGACGGCCGGCCCTTGCCGAACCCGATACGAACAACGTCACAGTTAATTGCCCCGGGTGAGCGTTATGATCTGCTCCTGACCATGCCCAGTAGCGGCACGCGCACCGCGACCGTGGACTATTACGATATTCGTCGAGGCGGAATCCTCGGTAGCGCATCAACCAGTATTACCGTGGGCTGATCACGGATTGCACGATGTGCGCTTCGAGGGCGTACGGAAAAGGCCGGGGTGACCCGGCCTTATTCTTTGGTAAATGCGGCGACTGTTATTTTTTCCGGAAACGATACAGCGCCACTTCGCCCAGCAGGTTTGGCAATATTTTTAAACCAAAACTGCCGCGGTGACTGTGATCCACGGCCTGGCGTTCCAGTATGCGAAAGCCCAGCCGGTCACAAAGCCGTTCAAAGTCGCTGAGCGTGCACAAGTGGATATTGGGCGTGTTGTACCACTCGTTGGGCAGGGATCGCGTTACCGGCATGTGGCCACCGAATACCAGGTTCAGCCGTGACTTCCAGTGACCGAAGTTGGGAAAGGTGACAATGCCTTCATTGCCAACGCGCATCATTTCCTTGAGCAGCAAGTCAGGCCGATGCATGGCCTGCAGCGTCATGGACAGGATGACATGGTCAAACGAGTCTTCATCGAACTCCGCCAGGCCAAGGTTAAGATCCATCTGGATAATATTGATGCCATGACTGATGCATTGCACCACGTCGCTGTCGGCGATATCGACACCATAACCGTTCACACCCTTGGTTTGCAGCAAGTGGTGCATGAGCGTGCCATCACCACAGCCGAGATCCAGTACCCGGCTTTCCGGCTTGATCCAGTCGGCAATGATCGCCAGGTCAGGTCGTTGGGCAAGCAGGTTCATTGTGCTGCTCCCTTCGCGGATTCCCTGGCGACGCGTTTCATGTAGGCATCAAATACGGCCACGTATTGCGGAATCTTCATCAGGAAAGCGTCATGCCCGTGTATGGCATCCACCTCGGCATAGCTGACATTAAGATCGTTGTCATGAACGGCCTTGACGATCTCTCGGGAACGCGACGGCGCGAAGCGCCAGTCACTGCTGAAGGAAACAACCAGAAAGTCGGCCCTGGCGGTGGACAGGGCGCGAGTGAGATCGCCATCGCATGTCGCCGCCGGGTCAAAGTAATCCAGCACCTTGGTCATCAGCAGGTAAGTATTGGCATCGAAGCGACCAACAAAGCTGTCGGCCTGGTAGCGCAGATAGCTTTCTACCTGGAACTCGACATCGAAGTCGAAGTCGATCTTGCCGTCGCGCAGGTCGCGACCAAACTTCTCGCGCATCATGTCGTCAGAAAGGTAGGTAATATGGCCAAGCATGCGGGCAATGCGCAGGCCGCGTGCGGGTTCGGTACCCTGCTCGCTGTAGCGGCCGTCATGAAAATCGGGATCGGTACGAATCGCCTGGCGCGCGACTTCGTTGAAGGCAATATTCTGTGCGGTCAGTTTTGGTGCTGATGCTACAACCACGGCATGACGCAGGCGATCAGGATAATCAATAGCCCATTGCAGTACCTGCATGCCGCCGAGACTGCCACCGATTACCGCGGCCCATTGTTCGATACCCAGCAGATCGGCAAGCCTTGCCTGGCTTTCGACCCAGTCTTTCACTGTAACAATGGGGAAGTCCGGTCCAAAAGGTTTGCCGGTTTTCGGGTTAATGCTTGATGGCCCGCTGGAGCCTGCACAGCCGCCAAGATTGTTGAGCCCGACGACGAAGAAGTTGTTGGTATCAATGGGTTTGCCCGGGCCAACGAAGTTTTCCCACCAGCCGGGCTTCTTGTCTTCAGTGGAATGATAACCGGCGACGTGGTGATCGCTGCTGAGCGCATGACAAATCAGGACGGCATTGGTTTTGTCGGTGTTGAGTTGGCCATAGGTTTCATAGACCAGGTCATAGCCGTCAAGCACACCGCCACTGACCAGTTGCAATGGTTCGATGAAAGTGGCGGTCTTGGGTGTTACCAATCCGACTGAGTCGGCGGGAATGGTTTCCGGCATCAACGGGCTCGTCCAGTCAGGTGTATTACCGTTTACAATGGCCGGAGTTAACCACGCGGACAGATAGCTGTAAACCGCGAACCCGGGGCTGGCTGGCGCACTCCCGGCTACCAGGTAGCCGGGGCATTCAGCTCAGATGTTCCGGTTTGCTGAGGAAAACGTGCTGGTTGATCTTGTCCCGAATATAGGCGGTAGTTCGTTGCTGGGACTCCAGGTCGACCCGGGTTTCTTCCAGCTCGGCAATGCTTTCATCCAGCGAGCCTTGCTGCACGGAAATCTGGCGCAGGTTCTGGGTGCGCTGGTCGATCATTTCCTTGTGCTCCTGGATCTGGGCAATAACCGGGTCCATGATGGATTTGTACCAGACTTTTACGTCATCGTTACACTGGCTGAACGTGTTGCGCGCGTGACTGACCATGCTGATGAAGAACCGCTTGATCACAAAATGCTGTTCCATCATCACCATAATGGTGCTGTTTCGGAATGCCTCGGCTTCACGGTAAAGCCGGGAAAGCTCATTGAGATATGGCCGAAGCGAGAAGTTTTGTGACTTCAGCTTGGCCAGGCCATGCTCGACCTGGAAGCTGTTGTAAATACCCTCTACTACTTCCTTGATGGCGTGGGCCTGCTTGTTCACTTCCTGCATGGTTTCGACGGCGCCATCAAAAAAGGTTTTCATGCCGATTTTCAGGCCGTGGGTTGTCCAGGATTCGTGCATATCCTTTCGGGTCTGGGATATGAGCCGGTCGAATGCCTTGAGACTGAGCGGTTGCGCCAGTACCCGCATCTGTTCTTTCAGCTTGACCTGGGCCTTGTTGAAGTTCGCGATTTTCTTGTCGTAGGCTCGTTGTTCTTCGCGCGCCTCTTCGATCATCTCCTGGATCGTGTGCTGGTTCTTGCCGCGCAGGCCTTTTAATTCCTGCAGTTGGTCGTTGATGGAAGAGAGTCGGTTGGCAACCATGGACGAAGTGTTTTCCACCATACTGCCGACCTGGTGCACAATCTTGTCGTGTACCAGGGCCTGCTTGTAGGGGATGATTTCCCTGGTGAGCTTGTGCTCCAGTTCACGCAGTCCACTTTGGCCGAGCAGGTTGCTGTCACCCTTGATTTTGCCAATCAGTCCCTTGAGCGCAGATACCGGGAATACCTGGCTCTTGGTAATGCCCAGTGCCTGGGCGGTTTCCTGCATTTGCCTGGAAATGGTTGCCTGGACAACCGCATCACCGCGCAGTTCATCCCAGAGCGTATCGACCTTGTTCAGTACGACGATGCGCCGGGTTTCGTTGCCATCGGTCGCCGGTTTGACATAGCTGTTCCAGATTTCAAGGTCAGACTTGGTTACGCCCTGGTCTGCCGACAGTACAAACAATACCGCGTGCGCATTGGGCAGCATGTTCAGAGTAAGCTCCGGTTCCGAACCCAGCGAGTTCAGGCCCGGCGTATCCAGTACGACCAGCCCTTTTTGCAGTAACGGGTGCGGATAGTTGACGATTGCATGGCGCCAAACAGGGATTTCCACCATGCCGCCCTGGACCGTCTGGGCCATCATGGTGTCTTCCGGGTTGTATAGATCCAGCTTCTGCGCTTCCTGGATTGTGACTTTCTTGTTCCTGATGATTTCCTTGAAGGTTTCCGCCATTTTGGCTGAATCATTAACCGGTAATGGAATTCGCGTCCACTGGGTTGGTGAGCGCTTGTATTCGGCAATGGTATGGTTGCCTTCGCGGGTTTCAATGGGCAGCAGCATGATGCACGGCGGCAACTTGTCTGTATGCAGCAGTTCGGTCGGGCACATGGTGGTGCGACCGGCGTCAGTTGGCAGCAGTCTTTCCTTGTAATCGGCGAAAAAAATGGAATTGATCAACTCGGTTTTGCCGCGGGAAAACTCGCCGACGATGGCGATAGTGAAATTGTCTGATTTAAGTCCCTGGATAATTTCGTAAGTGGGCAAATCGGCGATACCACGGCTTTGGCCGTGGCGCTCAAGAAAATCCTGGTAGTCGGAGAGTGCGGTGAGCAGCCCCTCACGCCAGACATGATAATCATCAAGTTGTGCGCTGAGCGTATCGGCAATCGCGTTGCCGGTGACCTGGACAACATTTTCCATGTGTTTCAGACCTCGATAATTCTCGCACCGAACCGTATGTACTGTGGCATCGCCGGTGTCTCGTTTTCTGTGCGTCTAGTTAATCAGTTGTCAGATTTGGCCGGGCAGTGTGTAGGTGATCCAGCCAATATCGTGTCCCTGAGGTATTTTCCTCATACCTATAATAGTGTAGGGAAAGCGTTTATCGGCGCAAGGCCAGAAATCCTGTATTTATGTCCGTTTGACCGATGAACGGTTAGCCCACATCTCCGAAATCTGTCGCCAACATGCCAATCAATTGTGAATCCGTGGTTGGCCACGGGTTGGGGAACAGGGTTTACTGGCTGCAAGATACTGTTTATAAAAATAAAGCCGAGTTCCAGGCGCGTGCACCCTGTCGCAGGATTGGTGTCCTGGGTTTCAGCAACGGCGCTCATGGCGTCAACGTAGCCGGGGAGCCGGGAAAATTACGTCTGGCGGCTGATACGAATGTTTACACAGTTGCCCGGGGCTCATGGACGCATTCCATATTTCCGGGCCCAGTACGGTAATTGCTGATGCGTTACACGCCAACCACTTTGCTCAGGATTTTCAGAGCCGTGAATAGCAGGAAAATTACCAGTATTGGCGAGAAATCAATTCCACCCATGGGTGGAATCAGGCGCCTCGCCGGGCGCATCAGGGGGTCACTGATGCTGGCGCTTAGTCGGGCGACCGGGTTCTGGTATGCCGCATGAGGATTGATCCAGCTGATGACAATACTGATAAATATGGAGCCGATCAGGATATAGATTGCCAATTGGATCAGCTGCGCCACGGCAATGATCGCCAGAATGGCGATGCCGGCCCGGGTATTGGTAATCAGGAAAAGAATGCCCAACTCGACCGATTTGAGAATCAGCATCAGCGCGACAGAGGCCATATCAATGCCCCATAACCCGGGAATCAGACGCCGCATCGGGTTCAGGACTGGTGCTGTCATTTTGACAATGCCTTGGGAAATGGGATTATAAAAGTCTGCGCGAACAATCTGCAGGATCAATCGCAACATCACAACGAAGATGTAGATACCAAACACTAGCTGAATGAATTCCGCCAGAATTTCTGTGCCCAGGCTCATTTGTCGTTTCCTCCGAACATTTGTGCCAGTTCCCTGGCCCGCCCGATGGCGGCATCGATGGCGCGTTGACAAATATCGCGTAACCCGGCTTCCTCAAACGTGTTGATAGCCTGCTCGGTAGTGCCGCCGGGCGAGGTAACACGTCGTCGCAGTTGGGCCGGGTCTTCGTCGCTTTCCAGGGCCATTTTGGCCGCGCCCAGCGCGGTTTCCACTGCCAGCAAGCGTGCGTCGTTGCTGTCCAGGCCTCGGGCAACCGCAGCGTTTTCCAGGGCCTCTATCATCAGGAAGAAATATGCCGGTCCGCTGCCGGAAAGGGCCGTGATTACGTCCAGTTTCGCCTCGCTGTCGACCCATACGGTCACGCCACAGGCACGCATGAGGGATTCGGCAAAGTTTCGGTCGTCAGCGCTGGTGCCCGGGCTGGCATACAGGCCGGTCGCGCCCGAACCGATCAATGCCGGGGTGTTGGGCATGGTCCGAACCATGTTGAGCCCGCCACCGAGCCAGGACTGAATATCCTCGACCAGGATGCCGGCGACAACAGAAATAACCAGGGGCTTGCGCTGCTGAACCGCGGATGCCAGTGGCTGCAACACGGATTTGAGCAGTTGTGGCTTCACCGCCAGTACCAGTACGTCGCAATGACTGATCAGCTCTGAATTGTCCGCAATACATGTCGTACCCAGTAGTGACGCGGTGGATGTTCGCTGATCATCATTGGGGTCGGACAAAATCAACCGCGCTGTTGGCCAGCCATTGTCAATCAGCCCCTTGGCGAGGCTGCGGGCCATGTTGCCGGCACCGATAAATCCAATCTTTCGCGTATCCATGATTCCCAACCATTGATAGTGTCATTATGCCCGGATTCGGACCCGAGTTGTGACAAGTGTACCGCTATCCCGGGGCATGTACCAAAACGGACAGGCGGCACAGAATCCTGACTATCTAGCTGGATATCCCCGCACGGACCCCTTGTTTGTCCGGGCTTGATAGTTATACTAAAACCAAGAATTCAAACAACCAAACGCACCGGCTGCCGATTTTCCACTTTTGTGGCGACAGGGTGGCCGGCACTGTAACCACATCTGGAGAGAGTATGGATATTGCCGAGTTGCTGGCATTCGCCTTCAAGCAGGGTTCCTCGGATATTCACTTGTCGGCCGGGTTGCCGCCAATGATTCGGGTCGACGGCGAAATCAAGCGAATCAATGTTGATCCGCTGGATGATCGCACCGTTCATAACATGGTTTACGATATTATGAACGACAAGCAGCAGAAGGATTTTGAGGAATTCCTGGAGTGTGACTTCTCCTTCGAGATTCCCAATATTTCACGGTTTCGCGTCAATGCCTTCAACCAGAATCGTGGTCCCGGCGCCGTATTTCGTGTGATTCCGTCCAAGATCCTGTCACTGGAGCAGCTTAATGCTCCGCAGATCTTCAAGAAGATTTCCGAGCAGCCGCGCGGCATTGTCCTGGTGACCGGGCCAACCGGCTCCGGCAAGTCAACGACGCTGGCGGCAATGGTCAATCATATCAACGAGACCAAGCACGAGCATATCCTGACCATCGAGGACCCCATTGAGTTTGTACACCAGAGCAAGAACTGCCTGGTCAACCAGCGTGAAGTCCATCGTGATACCCTGGGGTTCGACAACGCCCTGCGTTCGGCGTTGCGACAGGACCCTGACATTATCCTGGTCGGTGAAATGCGTGACCTGGAAACCATTTCGCTGGCGCTGTCCGCAGCGGAAACTGGCCACCTGGTATTTGGTACACTGCACACCAGTTCTGCCGCTAAAACCGTTGACCGTATCATCGACGTATTCCCGGCAGCGGAAAAAGACATGGTCCGGGCAATGTTGTCGGAATCACTGCGCGCAGTTATTTCACAAACGCTGCTGAAAAAGATCGGTGGCGGCCGTGTCGCCGCGCACGAGATCATGATTGGTACGCCTGCGATTCGAAACCTGATTCGCGAAGGCAAGGTGGCACAGATGTATTCGTCCATCCAGACCGGTCAGAAGGAAGGCATGCAAACGCTTGACCAGAACCTGCAAGGCCTGGTTCAGGCGCGCCAGGTGGATGTTAACGAAGCCAGGCTGAAGGCTGCCAACAAGGACAACTTCATGGGTGGTGGCGGTGGTCCGGCCAAGTTTGGTTCCGGCGGCTAGGAATTGGATACGGAATAACCAGGGGCAGGCATGGTATTTACTGATTTACTCAAACTGATGAAACACAAAAAGGCTTCGGACCTTTTTGTAACGGCAGGCGTTCCGCCTTCAATCAAGGTGGATGGCAAGATTATGCCGGTTACCAAGCAGGCGCTGACGCCGGAGCAGTCCCGTGCCATGGCCTACGGCATCATGAATGAAGAGCAGCGTCGCCAGTTCGAGGCCGATAGCGAATGTAATTTTGCCATTTCGCCCAAGGAGATAGGCCGTTTTCGTGTCAACGTATTCATGCAACAGCGCCAGGTAGGCATGGTGTTGCGTACCATTGAAACCGACATCCCGAGGTTTGATGACCTGAACCTGCCCAAGGTGCTGGCGGATATCTCGCTGACCAAGCGCGGGCTGGTTATTTTTGTCGGTGGCACCGGTTCCGGTAAATCCACGTCACTGGCGGCGATGATCGGCTACCGAAACGAATACAGCTACGGCCATATCATCACCATCGAAGATCCTATTGAGTACGTTCACGAACACAAGAACTGCATTGTTACCCAGCGTGAAGTGGGTGTGGATACCGAATCATTTGGTGCCGCACTGAAAAACACCCTGCGCCAGGCACCGGACGTAATCCTGATCGGTGAAATTCGTGCCCGTGAAACCATGGAATACGCGGTGCAGTTTGCCGAAACCGGTCACTTGTGCCTGGCAACCCTGCATGCCAACTCTGCCAACCAGGCGCTTGATCGCATTATCAACTTCTTCCCGGAAGAGCGGCGCCAGCAATTGTTGATGGACCTGTCGCTGAACCTGAAGGCGGTTATCTCGCAGCGCCTGATCCCGCTGAAGCAGGGCAAGGGTCGGGTACCGGCGGTTGAGGTCATGATTAATACGCCGCTGATTGCCGACCTGATTATGGACGGCAGCATTCATGAGCTGAAAGAGCTTATGTCGAAATCCGGCGAGGCCGGTATGCAGACATTTGACCAGTCGCTGTTCAACCTGTTTGAGGCTGATCTTATTTCCTATGACGAAGCCCTGCGCAATGCCGATTCAGTCAACGATATCCGGTTGCGTATCAAGCTTGAAGGCAAGGATGCGAAAACCAGGGAGCTTGGGGAGTCAATGGAGAATCTTTCCATTAGCTAGTATTTTGCACCGTGATTTCAGGCCGCAGTATAGACGATACCTGCTGCAGGTGAGCGGACTGAATTTTCGACAGAACTGAAGAAACCACGAAAGAAACGCATGCGCTGTATACCTATCAATGAATTAAGGAACAATGGATTGCCGGAACGCTTGCCGGCACAAACCCGTATGGGCGTCTGGAAGCGCAGCACCGGGTTCGAGGTGATCCTGCCTTATAGTCTTGGCTTTGTGTCCTGGTTGATCATGTACCTGGGCCTGGTGGCGCTGGTTGCCGGAGCAGTAGCTATTGCCTATTATTTTCCGGGCACTGGTGTCGGGCAGCGACTCGTATTGTACTGTGTACTGGCACTGATGATCCTGATCTACATTTTCTTTATGGCGCACCGCCGGAAGATGGTCAATCACACCAAGATACGTATCGATATGACACCGCTGCGATTGACGGTAACGCGCGTCAGTCCTGCAGGTGTGAGCAAGCGATTGAACGAGTTGCCGGTGCGCGAAATTGAGGAAATCTGTATTGATGTTGCCAAGGGTATCAAGATCAATGGCCAGATCGAGGATTTGAGTTACGGTTTCTGGGTGGGTGCCGGGTTGTCGGCGGAAGACCTGCATTATCTGGCCTGTGTTATCGGCCAGGTGACCAAGCTGACCATGCAGGATGCCAACCCACTGGAAACATTCGAACTGCGGTGAGCCCCGTTGTCGGCGTGACGAATCAGGGCTGTTGAACTACCCACATTTCAACTTCCAGCTCTTCGACATCATCTCGCTTGATTTCGTAGGAAAACAGGCCGCCTGGCGAGTTCTTCCCGACTACCAGCTTGTCTCCAGCCATGGCCAGTAGTGTGCCCTCGCGGGGCTGACCGGTTTTCAGGGTAATCCGTACCTTGGCATCAACATGGTTCCCGGCCTCGCGCAGCGGCGTTTTTACCCAGGCCAGTTCCTTGACCACGCGCGTGCTCCTGCGACGTTCTTCCCATTGCTTGTTCCATCGTTCGCGAGCTCGCTGGTGAGATTCGCGCGAAGCTTTTTCGGCTTCCTCCTGGGATTGCCGCGTGACCGCCTGCTGCTCCTTTTCGAGTCGTCGGGCATGTTCCTGTTCAGCTGCCGTGTCCCTGGGCTGGTAGGGCCTTCCGTCTAGCATCGCTTTTGTCATTCGGGTCAGCTCGGCTACATACTGCTCCCTGGTTTCCAGCGCTTCAAGATTACTGGTCAGGGTGGCGAGCGGCTGCTGGCCCGGCAACAGTGACAGGGCACTGGTAATCACAATGCTGCCTGCAATGATATTCAGCGCCAGCGCCAGCCAGGCCTGTCTGAAATTCATAATGGCAAAAACGACAGGAACCAGCACGATTAGCACCGAAGTGGGCGCACGCCATGGATTGTCCAAGAATGTATAAATATAGATTACCGTGCCAAGCAATGGGGCCAGCAGGCAGCCAACGCCCCACCAGGCATGCTTTCTGAACGCCATTATCAGCAACCAGGCGCCACTCATTGCGCCGAGCAGCAGACCGAGTATGAGCCCGATGCTTGTATCCAATCGAATTGTCTCCAGGTTGGTCTGGTTATGCCTTTGATTATAGGCATATTAGTTCGTAGAATTTAAGTTTCGATTGTACCCGTGTTTCGGATTTTACAACGCGCCAGGCGGGAATCTCTGCTAACATCGGGCCTGGTCTGCAATTCAATTCGGAGATTAATCATGGCAAAAGCCCGCGCCAGGCACATCCTGGTAGACAATGAAGCCAAATGTAATGAACTCAAGGCCGAAATTGAGGCCGGCGCCGATTTTGGTGATGTAGCGAAGGCCTATTCGAGCTGTCCTTCGGGTCGCCAGGGCGGTGACCTGGGCGAATTTTCGCCGGGTCAAATGGTGAAAGAATTCAATGATGTCGTATTTTCTGCTGAAGTGGGCAAAGTGCACGGCCCGGTGCAGACACAGTTCGGCTATCACCTGATCGAGATTACCAGTCGTACCGATTAGTCCTCCCGGCATATTCTGCTGACGGGTCAGTCGTCGTTGTATTCGTAAACGACTTGTCCGCCCACCAGGGTGCGGACGACTCGACCCGTAAAGTTCCAGCCAATAAACGGACTGTTCTGGCCGCGACTGACAAAATCTTCGTGGCCCAGGGTCCAGTTTGTGTCGGGATTGATAATGCATATATCCGCAGTGGAGCCTGGCCCGAGGTGGCCGCTGTCGATCCCGATGATTGAAGCGGGATGATGGGTCAGGCGGGCGATAGCCTCTGGCAGGGTCAAAATGCCGTCATCGACCAGTCTCAGGGTGAGGGGCAGCAGCGTTTCCAGTCCTGATATGCCTGGCTCCGAATCACTGAACGGCGCCAGCTTGGCATCGGCTTCGTGAGGCTGGTGGTCGGAACAAACCGCCGATATCACGTTATCTTTCAGGGCTGCGCATAATGCTTCCCGGTCACGTTGTGAGCGTAACGGCGGCCACACGTGGCACTGGGTGTTGAAGAAGCCGATATCATGCTCAGTCAGGTGCAGGTGGTGGGCGCTGACGTCGGCGGTGACGCGCAAGCCACGGGCCTGTGCTTCAGCGATCATGTCTACTGCCCGGGCGCTGGAGATCTGGCTGAAGTGGGCGCGTACCCCGGTTTGCTCGATCAGCGCCAGGTCGCGTCCGACGGCTGCTGTTTCGGCGGCCTCGGGAATTCCTGGCAAACCCAGGCGCGTGGCCACTTCACCTTCGTGGGCGCAGCCATCCTTGCTTAGCCAGGGATCAAAAGAATTAAAAAATACGGTCAGGTCGAAACTGGTGGCATATTCCAGGGCCCGGCGAAGCACCAGCGTGTTGGTGACAGGATTGAGGCAATTACTCAGTGCCACGCAGCCAGCTTCATCAAGAGCCTCCATGTCGGAGAGCATCTCGCCATCCAGGTTGCGCGTCAGCGCGCCAATGGGGTGAATGAATGCCATGCCATAGCGCCAGGCGCGTTGCTGGATCATTTGCGCCATCGCAGGCGTATCAATAACCGGCACGGTGTCAGGCGGACAACAGAAAGTGGTTACGCCACCCGCCACGGCGGCACGGGTTTCCGATTCGATCGTGGCCTTGTACTCAAGACCCGGTTCGCGTGGCCGTGCTTTCAGGTCAATCAGGCCGGGGCAAACAACCTTGCCGCTGGCATCGATAACCTGTTGTTCGTGAAAATCTTCCGGTTTGTCGCCGACGGCAGCGACAAAGCCTTCGTCATCAATATAAATGTCGGTGATCGCATCAAGGTCATGCGCCGGATCAATGACACGACCACCCCGGATAACAAGGCTCATGACTCACCCCCGGTGCTGCGAACATTGGGGCGGTTGCCCTGACCTTGGCCACCCATAATCAGCGCCATGACCGCCATGCGCACGGCAATACCGTTGGTGACTTGCGGCAGGATGACTGAACGGTCGCTGTCAGCGACCTTGGAATCGATTTCCAGCCCACGGTTCATCGGACCCGGGTGCATGACTATGGCATCGCTCTTGGCCATGGCCAGCTTTTCTTCGGTCAGGCCGTAGAGATTGAAATATTCCTGTTCGCTGGGGATGAGTGCGCCCTGCATGCGTTCCCGCTGCAGTCGCAGCATGACCACGACGTCAACATCATCCAGTCCGGCATACATATCGTAATGCTTGCTGACGCCGAGTCGTTCCACGTCAACAGGCAGCAGGGTCTTGGGGCCGATGACCCGTATATCCGGTACACCGAGAATATTCAGCGCATGAATCAGCGAACGGGCAACGCGCGAATGCAGGATGTCGCCGACTATGGCAACCTTCAAATCGGTAAAATCGTGTTTGTACTGCCTAATAGTGAAACTGTCGAGCAGCGCCTGGGTTGGATGGGCGTGGCGCCCGTCACCGGCGTTGACCAGCCTGACGTGATCAGGCAGGTGCTTGGCAATCATGTAGGCAGTACCGCTGTTGGCGTGACGGACAACGAACAGGTCCGTATGCATGGCCTCCAGGTTACCGATGGTGTCGAGCAGGGTTTCGCCCTTCTTGGTGGACGAAACGCTGGGATTCAGGTTGATGACATCAGCTGACAGGCGCTTGGCCGCAATCTCAAAAGTAGTGCGCGTGCGGGTACTGGCTTCGAAGAACAGGTTGACGACAGTTTTGCCGCGCAGCAGCGGAACTTTTTTGATTTCACGTTCGCCGACGGCGATAAAGGATTGAGCGGTATCGAGAATATCGAGAATGGTTTGACGTTTCAGGCCTTCAATAGTGAGCAGGTGCCGGAGTCGGCCGTGCTCATCGTAAAGAAGGTCGTCAGTCATTCATTTGCCTCTTGCAACGTCAGGGCGAGTGTACCGTCTTTCTCGTTCCTGACAAGTTTTATGTGCTGGTTGGGCCTGAGTGTCAGCGACTGGCCGGCGACATCGGCTCGAATCGGCAGTTCGTGGCCATTGCGTTCGATCAGGCAGGCAAGAATTATGGCGTCCGGCCTGCCGTAGTCGAAGATTTCGTTCATGGCGGCACGAATCGTGCGGCCAGTGTGTAACACGTCATCCACGAGGATAATGTGGCGGCCTTCAACACTGGTACTCAGGTCAGAAGTCCTGACCTGCGGGTTCATGCCGATACGGCTGAAGTCATCACGGTAGAACGAGATGTCCAGCGTGCCCAGCGGCTCGGTCAGGCCCAGGCGCCGGTGCAGTTGTTCGGCCACCCATACGCCACCGGTGTGAATGCCGATCATGAGCGGGTTATGGTCAAGCCGGGGACGCAAGGCTCCGGCCATGGTGTCCAGCATGCTGTCAATGTCGAACGTCGTGTTCAAGTGGTCTGTCCCGGATTATCGTTCAGGTAACTCTGCAATATGGTTTGTGCCGCCAGTTTATCCAGTTTTGGCTTGTCACCGCGGCGCGTTTTTTTCCCGCTCGTTTCAAGCGTATGCCGTGCCGCACGGGTACTCAGGCGTTCATCCACCATGTAGATGGGCAGATTGTAGCGGTCCTGCAGCGCTTCACCAAATTGCCTGGCCGCCGGTGTGGTGCCGGTATCGGTTCCATCCATGTTCAAGGGCAGGCCGACAACCAGGGCATCGGGCCGCCATTCATTCATGTAGCGGTCAATTTGCTGCCAGTCTGGTCCAGAAGGGTGCATCGGCACCGTGCCCAATCCTTCGGCGAGGCCGCTGAAGCGGCTGCCCACCGCGATACCGATAAACTGACTGCCGTAATCAAACCCGATAAAGCTGTTCTCGCTCAAGCGTGTCCCGCCTGGTCCGACAGCATCTCAATTTCCACGCCCAGCAGTTTCGCCGCAGCATGCCAGCGCTCGGATACCGGTAGCTCGAAAATGATCTGGTTGTCAGCGGGACCGGATAGCCAGGCATTGGCTGCCATTTCCTGCTCCAGTTGTCCCGGACCCCAGCCGGCGTAGCCCAGTGCCAGCATGTTTCGCCGCGGACCACGATTGTGGGCCATAGCTTCCATGATGTCCTTTGACGTGGAAATGGCCAGCGAATCGGTGATACGCATGCTCGAATCCCAGTCGCCGGGCGGTTCATGCAGAACGAAACCACGATTATGTTGCACCGGGCCGCCCTGGAATACCGGTGACCGCGTATCAATATCGGTGTCGGGCCGGATTTCCAGTTCCTCAAAAATTTCGGCCATGGAAAGGTCCAGTGGCCGGTTAATGATCAGGCCCATGGCGCCTTCCGGCGTGTGTTCGCAGATATAGGTAACCGTGCGCGAAAAGTTTGGATCGGCCAGCCCGGGCATGGCGATCAGGAAATGGTTGGCGAGTGATTCAAATTCCGGCATGACACCAGTATGTTGCAGCGTCCGGGAGGACGCAAGCCGCGTGCTGGCGAATCTAGTCTTGCAGCCAGCCGCCCTGGTTAAATTTCCAGGTGCGGGTGATGTGCAGGATATCGGTTTCATCCTTGATGGATTTGGGAAACGGTGCGAACGGTGCGGCAAGCGTGACAATGCGTATAGCTGCATCGTCCAGCAGCTTGTGCCCGGAGGAGCGGCGCACATCCAGGGCATGCAGGCTGCCATCGGGTTTCAGTGCGACATCAAGAACCAGGTCGCCGGCGAGATCTCGCTGTCTTGCAGCCTCGGGGTAATTCAGGTTGCCCACGCGTTCGACCTTGGCGCGCCAGGCATCCATGTAGGCGGCGTATTTATATTCCCGTGTCCGGGCATTGATGAATTTCTTCCTCGGCAGTTGCTGGTATTCCTGCCAGAAGCGACTGATCTCGGCGTTGAGTCGCGCGCGCTCATCGGCCGGTTGCGTCTCGTCAATCATGCCGGGATTGGAATCGGCCGGGGGTCTGCGCTCGGTTCTTTGTTCCGAGTCCTTTTTCCGGGCCTTGTCCGCAGACTTGTCTGCTGTCATCAGTTCGGCAACATCCTGTTTGCGTGATTTCTGCGGCTCAAACATCGGCTGGTGGCTGGGAAGAATGTTGGTGGACTCGCCAATTTCCTGGATGGGCAGCGGATTTCGGGCAATGCCTTTTTCCGGGTGGTTACCGCCTCCGTCCTGGTTGGCCTGGGCTAGGTAATCCGCCTGGTCCGGTGCTTGCTCGGACCGAGTCTGTACCAGTGTTATCTCCAGTGTCGGCAGCCCATCCAGTTCGCGCAACTTGGGTAAGCCAAAGGTGATACCCAGAACGATGATCATGTGTAACAGGAATGAACCGAAGAAGGTGACCCCCATGCGGTCGTTCTCGGTGAACTCCGGCAGGGATTGAGAGGCATTCAGCGTGTAGCTACCTGTGTTGACTGCCAGCTGGTCTTGCATCAAATGTTTCATAATGCCTTGGTAATGATTTGACCCGAGTATAAGTGTTGATCACATTTATTGGTAGATGGTCGTCGCTCGTTGGGCGCACAAGCAAAAATAGGTTTCATTAGCAATGTCTAAAATAGTTTTAAATAGCGTGATTGGGATGCCCGGAATCGTGATGGAGTTCAAAGACTTGAAATCATATTTGTGTAACTCTTGAATCGCATCCAGACATTGTGTACAGATAGCCAAAACTTTTCTAAACTGTCTGGATAAGTGATTGATAAAAATAGTTTAATTCAGATGGTGACAGGTCAAGAATGTTCTTTTTATTCGGAATACTGTGCAAGACTAGGCGGTAAACATTAGCAGTTCGCAAGTGTTTAGCTGGCACAGCAATAATCGAAGGATATTGTTTCAATTGTTTGAATGACTGACCAATAAAGCCTATAATTTTCTGAGTAATCCGGTATAGCAGAAAAAGAATATAATTACGCCGGATACGACGCGACAAAAATGGAAAATAAAAGAAGTTCCTTTGGTTAACCAAATCTTACTTTAGCGATCGTAATATAGGGAGAGTATCCAAATGAAAACCAAGAAGTTGAAAAGTTTGGGCGTAGGCTTGGCCGGCCTCGCGCTCGTGGCGGGCGCCAATGTGGCAGCTGCTGATGGCGCTAACGTTTCTGTTGGCGGTATCGGTATTTCTGCCGGGGCAGCCATAGCCGGAACCGGTTCGATGTCCATACGTGTAGGTGGTCCCGGCGGATTCAGCGATCAGGTGTCTTTTAGCGGAACTTCCGCATCCTGGAGTTTGCCAGGCGGTGCGGCAGATGGCGTCTATAAGTATGATGTCTACACCGTGATCCGTTCTTTAGGGGAAGGTAAAGGCGGACAGGTATTCCGTGAATCCGGAAGTTTCACAGTTCGTGGCGGTATCATTCAAGTTGAAGGTTCTGCCGATGGCAAGATCTCTCAAGCGCCTTCTGTTTCGGGAGTCGTTGAGCGTGTCGCCGAAGCGGTGGTGGACTTCCTGTTCCCGGCAGCGCACGCGGCTGATCTGACCGCATCAAGTGCAACACCAAAAATCTTCATGGATGACACCGACACCGTGGGAGGTGACTGGGAATTCTTTATCAACGGTAATAACACGACTTACGGCAACTTGTTGCGTTTGTTTGATCGTCAGGCCCAGGTCGAAGTATTGCATTTCGCCGGCGGCAGCACGCTTTTGCAGAATAGCCTGGCAGTAGACGATATTGGTGATGTTGGTTTGGCTGGCGGAGCCGTATCCATCGATCGTTCGCTCGGCAGGGTAGGTGTTGGTACCAGCACTCCCGCCAATTCGATTCATATTACAGGCGGTAACCCCGGAATTCGATACGACAATATCGGTGAATACTATGACGTAGTGGCCGGTGACGATTACACGCTGTATCACAATGATGGCACTACTACAGTTCCAGTCTTCAATGTAGAAAATCTTCCTGCCAACCGCGGTTGGGTAACATTCGGTGGTAACCCAGGCTTCTTCCCGGGTGCCCCGCTGGAGGTATTGCGGTCTGACGGTACATCGAAAATTCTGGTCAAAGAAACCAACGGTACGACTGCAGCGCGTAACATGTTTGAGCTCGTCAACAATGGTCCAGTTGGCTTCAATATGACCGATACGACTGCAGGTACATGGCGTTTTGCGGCACAGCCTACCGGCTTCCGTATTTCGCTTGACGGCACCGGTGGTCCGGAACTGGAAGTGGGTAATGGTGGTACGCTGGCTGTTGGCCCGGGTTCAGCTACCCGCTTCTTCGTCGATGCTCTGGGTAACGTGACCATTAACGGTACACTGACTCAAGGTTCTGATATCAACAGCAAGACCAATATCAAGAACATTGATCGTGATACCATCCTGGCCAAGCTGGCTCAACTGCCGGTCAGCCAGTGGTCTTACAAGAGTGATACCGACTCTGTTCACATGGGCCCGATGGCGCAGGACTTCCACAAGGCCTTTGGCTTTGGCCCTGACAACAAGCACATTGCCCCGGGAGACCTGGCAAGTGTTGCATTGGTTGGTGTGCAGGAGCTGCAGAAGCAACTGGCAGCGCGTGACGCCGAAATTGCCGAGCTGAAAGCCCAGCTGGCACAGCGTGATGCCCTGACTTCAGAAGTGCATGCTCGCCTGACCACGCTGGAAGGTATGGTACAGCGCATCGCCAAGTTTGGTGTTGACGACCAGGTAGCCATGAACACCAAGAAGTAAATCAGATTGTAAATGAGTCTGATGAAGGCCCCCGGTTCGCCGGGGGCTTTTTTGTGCCTGTTAACCGGTAATGCATCAACAGCCGGGTCAGGCCGATATAGCCTTGTTGTGCATACCGGTATCCGGAAGCGTTTTGTCGTACAATGGATGAGCTATTGACGTCAGGATCCGGGATCAACGAGAAGCGCCAGTCGACGAGATGACAAAAACTGTTCAGTTCTATCGGGATTACCAGGGTTTCACCGGCGGGCACCTGAAAGTGTTTGATTACTTCAATCATGTCAATTCGACCGAAGGTTACCGGGCCCAGATATATTTTTCCGAGCGTTCCGTTTGGGATGAAAGAAACCCCTGGCAGGCCTGTCGGGACGGCATTCAACATACATGGGAGCCGGGTAGCGCTGATATCCTGTTCCTGGCTGGCACCGACTGGCAAGCTTTGCCTGATGGCTGGCTGGAGACCAACCCCGATGTGCCCATTATCAATTTCATCCAAGGTATGCGACATGCGGAGCCTGAAGATCCCAGATACAGATTTCTCAGCAACCGCGCTGTGCGTATTTGTGTTTCCGATCAGGTGCGGCAGGCGATTGAGAACACCGGAAGGGCAAATGGCGCTGTGTTCACAATACGCAATGGACTCCATCTCGAAGAGATGCCGCGGCTTGCTGAAGAGGAAATGGATCAAGATAGCGTGCTTTTGTACGGCGTCAAGCAACCAGCAACTGCACGCAGTATTTCGAAAGAGTTAGCGAGCAGGGGCATTAAAGTTCGTTTGCTTCTGGAGCCAGTACCGCGATGGGACTTCCTGTCGCTGGTCAGGAGAAGTCGAATATCTGTCCTGTTGCCGTTGGCCACCGAAGGGTTTTTTTTGCCAGCCCTGGAGTCCATGTTTTTGGGTAGTCTGGTTGTTTGTCCCGATTGTATTGGCAACAGGGACTTTTGTATTGACGGTGTGAACTGTCTTATGCCCGGGACCAATGAAGATCAAATTATTGAGATGGTGTTGTCCGCATTAAACCTGGAAGAAGAAGCAAGACAGGCAATGTTACAAAAGGCAAGGCAGACCGCCGAAGGTTATGATATTTCTTCTGAAAGAAAGACATTTTTAGGTATTTTGGAGAATGTTGACGATATCTGGTGAGAAGCCATTATGCGAAACCAGCAGCAGTAGAGGTGCATTATGTTTCTGCACTTAAAATTGATCCATTACGCCCTGAATATCGTTTTCATTGTAGAATTCAAGAAAGGCGCCGCCAGTGGAAAGCAAACGGCTGGCCAGCTCTTCCATCAGTGATTTATTGTACAGATTATTCGTATTCCTGCTGTTTAGCGTTGGACTGTCATCTGAATGAAGTCGCGTTATCCTGTTCAGAATGTCACCATTGGTTGAAATAACATCTTCGTATTTTATTATTCTGTCTGGTTCGAGATGGCTTTTGTATTTTTCAAAATACCAGTTTAGAAGCGATACCTGTCTGTCGTGCCTGTCGCACAGGCTGGACAGTCGGATCTTCAGCATTGGGTCAACCTTTTCTGCTGCCGGGGCGTGCCCATCGTTAAGTGGCAAGTCCAGAGTATTCCATGAAGCAAGCACAGACAGCGGATTACGAATACAGGCAAAATAGTCGAACTGTCTGGCAAGGGTTCCAATGATCGCAGTAAACAGATTGGGGTGTTTCACGACAATGTCAAAATCCTCGGGGTTCTCAACAGCGACTTGAATTATCCCTTGCTGAATGACACTTTTTCGAAGACCATTGGAACCTGTGCTTGCAGAAAAAGTATTGGACGGCGTGTCATTTTCAGCTAACTTGGTGGAAATCAGCCCATTTTCGCGTATGGATGTGCGCGTATCATTGAAAAAATTTCGAATCAATTTCGTATATTCTGTTTCCGTGGACGTAGAAAAAAAAGGGCTTATATCCATTGGCTCAACCAATGCAACGCATCGCCTTGATCGATTCAGGATACTGCATACCAGCGAGGTTCCTGATCGTGGAATTCCGGCAAGTATTATATCTTTTGATGCCACGGTTGTATTCCGTATACCCAAATGTTTTGGCATTATAACACCCGGATCAAGTCAGGCACCATTTTGGCGTATTGCCAGGTTGATCGCCATCTTGGATCGGCTGGCAACTGATCAGATCATGAATCAAATATGACTTCAAAGCACAAGGTAAGCTTCGTTATTTGTGGCACCCAGAAAGGAGGCACCACCGCGCTTGATCATTACCTCAGGCAGCACCCCGGGATTTGCATGGCAAATCACAAGGAAGTTCACTACTTTGATACGGAAGAATGTTTTGAGGAAGGCGCGCCCGACTACGAGGTATACCATGCCCATTTCAGCTGTCTTGGTTCGGGAATAGCCGGCGAAGCAACGCCCATCTACATGTACTGGCGTGGGGCGATGCAGCGGATATATGACTATAACCCGGGCATTAAAATTATTTTGCTGTTGCGCAATCCGATTGACAGGGCGTATTCGCACTGGAATATGGAGCGCAGCCGCGATGCTGACGCATTGCCGTTTTTAGAGGCCATTACGCGGGAAGATGAGCGATGCAGCGAGGCGGCACCACAACAGCATCGGGTGTATTCGTATATTGACCGGGGTCGATATGCCCGGCAGATACAAAATATCTGGCAACTGCTTCCAAAAGAGCAGGTATTGATTCTGAAAAATGAAGAGCTTCGTGATGCACTGCATGAGACCCTGGCGAGAGTGACATCGTTTTTAGGTGTTTCTGATTTTCCACTGGTGGCGCATGAAGATGTTCACTCCAGGGATTATGAAGCCGGAATGGGTCAGGATGCACATGATTACCTGGTATCGGTATTTCGTCCGGAGATACTTGAGCTGGAGCAGTTGCTCGGCTGGGATTGTTCGGACTGGCTTAAGCCCTTGCACATGAACAAGAATTGAAACCGGCAGTTACTGCTGCAGATTGTTGCCTTGCGAGACTGCTGCAGCGATCCTGTCATTCATGACATCATTCCTGGCGGCCAGGTCGTTCTTCCATGCCAGTTCAACAGCACTCAGTTGCATCATGTTGCCGGTAATTTCCCAGTCCCGGCCATCGCTGCTCATGAGTGCCTGGCAGCCACCGGCCGCAGCCATCGGGTCATCATCAATTACAGTGACAGACCGGATTGTTGGCGCCGGAAACCCGGTATCCGGATCCAGGTAGCTGTGGTAGTAGTGACTGTTTTCGGTAAACCCGTGATCTTCGATTTCGGTATGACACAGGGTTTCGCCGGCATTGAGTCGATAGCCGGGCGCGCCTTGAGTATGCGCATACCTGATATCTTCCCCAAGGCTGCTGGCCATGTTGTTGGTAAATACACTGGCTTTTCGGTACCCCGCGTCATTCAGTATGGCGCGTACAAGGCGAACAATGTGTCCCTGGTAGAGCAGGCCGTAATGAATTGCCACGGCTGGATTCTTGCTGCGCACACGGATGCCGTCGAACTCAATATCTTCCGTGGAAGGGTTCTGGTTGACCAGGGCAAGTATTTCCCGTGTGGATGGCAGCTTGAGGGTTGCCGACTGTTTTGGATCGCGGTGAAATCCCCACAAGTTGATTAACTTGCCGATAGCCGGGTTGAACGTATTGTTGCTTTTTTCAGCCAATGCCCTGGCGTCACGCGTGAGCTGTAACAACGAAGGATTGATGGACGACCACTCGCCGGTACCGAGTCGGTCATTGAGCCGGGTAATGCCGCCAATCTTGTCCGGATGAATGACGTTGTTCAATAACTCCAGTTCGGAGAAGATGAAATCCAGCGTTTCCTTGTTTTGCCTGGCCGAAGGTGATTCACCAAGCTCCACGCGGACACATTGATACAGGATATCACATTGTTCACGGCTGGTTTCGGGCTGTATGCAGGCGGCTGTTGCCAGTATTGTGGCCAGGATTATTGTTCTGCGAAACATCAACACAGCCTTTGTTCGATCACATCCATTAACTGGCCGGCGATATCCAGGTTGTACTGGGCGTCCAGTTCACGAATACAGGTTGGACTGGTGACATTGATCTCGGTGAGGTAGTCGCCAATGACATCCAGGCCCACAAACAGCAGGCCACGCTGCACCAGTGTCGGGCCGACTTGCTCACATATCCAGCGATCACGATCTGACAGGGCGACGCCTTCGCCTCGCCCCCCGGCCGCCAGGTTGCCACGCGTCTCGCCTTGTGCCGGAATGCGCGCCAGTGCATAGGGTACGGGTTCGCCATTGACCACAAGGATGCGCTTGTCGCCCCGGGTGATTTCCGGGATATAGCGTTGTGCCATGACAAACCGGCTGCCATGCCGGGTAATGGTTTCGATAATCACGCTGGTGTTGGCATCGCCAGGGCGCACGCGAAATATGGAAGCGCCGCCCATGCCGTCAAGCGGCTTGATGATGATGTCCTGATGTTCAGCAAGAAAATCCTGCAGCAGTGCCGGTTGCCGGGTGACCAGTGTCGGTGGCGTACATTGCGGAAACCAGGCGGTAAACAGTTTCTCGTTGGCGTCGCGCAAACTTTGAGGTTTGTTGATAACCAGCGTGCCTGCAGCTTCGGCCTGCTCCAGCAGGTAGGTGCTGTATATGTATTCCATGTCAAACGGCGGATCCTTGCGCATCAGGATCACATCCAGGTCTGATAGCGGCGCAGTGACAGCAGGTGCCAGCTGATACCACGGTTGCCGGTCTTCCTGTAACTGCAGTTTGCGCTGGCGGGCAAATGCCTTGCCATCACGCATAAACAGGTCACCGGGCTCCATGTAATGAAGCGTCCAGCCACGCCGGTTGGCAGCACGGATCATGGCCAGGGTGCTGTCTTTTTTTACATTGATGGACCCGATGGGGTCCATGACGAATCCGATATTGATTGAAGTCATGGTGGTTGCTTATTCAGATTCTTCTGCCAGCTCACGAGCAGCCGCCAGGAGCGCCAGCCGGGCAACAACGCCGTAGGCATAAAACCGGTTGGGGTGGGCATCGGGTGCCTTGTTGGGATCCGGATTATGGCAGGTTTCCTCGAACGCCAGCGGCTCGAAATGCATACCGGGCGCATTGAGGTTTTCGTTGGGTCCGCGATCAGTGTGTACCCGGTAAAAGCCGCCGACTACATAGTGATCCATCATGTAGACAACGGGTTCGGCCACCGCCTGGCTCTCGCCCCAGGTTTCAAAGCTGTAGACGCCTTCCTGGACAATCACATCTGTGACCGCCTGACCTTCCTTGATGCGGGCCATTTTGTTGCGCTGCTTGCGATTCAGTTCGCGCATCTCCTCGCCACTATGAGCAGTCATAATGCCCATGCCGTAGGTGCCGGCATCGGCTTTGACGATGACGTAGGGCGCGTGCTTGATGCCGTATTCGTCATACTTGGTCTGGATTTCGGCAATGACCGCATCGACATTCTTGGCTACGCAGTCCTCACCTTCCCGCTTGTGGAAATCAATCTTGCCACAGCGCCTGAACGAGGGATTGATAATCCAGGGATCAATATCGACCAGCTTGGCGAACTCCCGGGTGATGCGCTGATAGTGGGCAAAGTGGTTGGACTTACGCCGGTTGGACCAGCCAAGGGCGAGGGGCGGAATAACCGGTTGATCCAGGTTTTCCAGGATGGCCGGGCGACCACCTGACAAGTCATTGTTAAGCAATATAAAACAGGGCTCAAAATCGCCCAGCACCAGCTTGTTCTCACGTCGCTCCAGCGGTTCCAGGGTAATATTCTGGCCATTGGGCAGGTCCAGAACCTGGGGTCCATCGAGGTCAGGTAGCATCGAGCCAATACGTACCTCAAATCCGGCCATATCCAGGATCTGGGTGAGTGCTGATACGCTTTCGAGGTATTTCAGGTTGCGCGTGTGATTTTCCGGAATCAGGATGGTGCGCTTGGCCCTGGGGCAAATGCGCTCCGCGGCGGATTCGGCAGCGTGTTGGCATAAAGGCCGAAATGCCGGGTTGAGATTGTTGAATCCGGCCGGGAACAGGTTGGTGTCCACCGGCGCCAGTTTGAAGCCGGCGTTACGCAAATCCACGGAACTGTAAAAAGGAGCGGGTGTTTCAAGCCATTGCTCACGGAACCAGTGTTCAATTTCAGATTGCCGATCAAGAAAGTGTTTTTCAACTTCGTGTAATGGCCCGGTTAGCGCGGTGGTCAGGTGAGGTACCGCGTGCATATGTTCAACAGACATAATGTCCTTTTTGGTGGTATTTATTCATGACAGCTACCATAATAGGTATTGCGTGGGGGCTTCAAGTCAATTATTCAAATGCCGGTCAGAGAGTGGCGGGTGCTTATGGCTGTCTGGCGCCGATAGGCCTGTTCAACTATATATAGGGTGCGGAGAGCGGGCGCGGGAGGCGTATCAGCGCCATTGGCGAGCAGACTGACCGCGGTAAATTGCCTCTAATTGGTTTCTTTCGTGGATTTTGACAGAAAAATGTGCTAACAAATCATTTAGGTACGTCAAAAACTGCAGAAATTACATTTAAAGTGTGGCAGGGCTAAAATGTGGCATTGGGCCGAAGATCCGGGCGTGATTTTTGGTAAGTTTTTTCCGGATTTGGGGATTGGCGCATGCTGGCCCATGTTGGCGTCAATGCAGTATGGAGAGATGGGAAATCCGTGGCCGTAAAAGTAATGATAATTGATGATAGCAGCACGATTCGCCGTACTGCGGAAGCGCTGCTCAACAAAGCGGGTTATGAGGTATTCACGGCAGGTGACGGCTTTGAGGCTATGTCCATGATTACTGACAACCAGCCCGACATTATTTTCGTCGACATCATGATGCCGAGACTGGATGGCTACCAAACCTGTCAGTTGATAAAAAACAACAAAAAATTCAAGGAAACACCGGTCATTATGTTGTCGAGCAAGGATGGTTTATTTGATCGTGCCAGGGGTCGAATTGCGGGCTCACAGGAACACGTTAACAAACCTTTTACCCAGGAAGAATTGATCGACGTCATTAACCGGTATGTGCATTGACCGGAGGCGAGCCCTCACCAGGGCGGCTCGAACGGATTTTTGGGAAAATAGACGCGTAGCGCATTAAGAGTTCAGGAGTTTATCAAATGGCAATCAAGAGAGTACTGGTAGTTGACGATTCCCCAACGGATGCCCACGTCGTTACCGCAATCCTGGAAAAGCACGGCTTCAGCGTGATTTCTGCATCCAGTGGCGAAGAAGGTGTAGCACTGGCCAAGTCACAAAAGCCTGATCTCGTGTTGATGGATGTGGTGATGCCCGGCATGAGCGGATTCGAGGCGACCCGGTCCATTTCCAAGGACCCGGAGACTTCACATATTCCGGTCATTATCTGTTCCTCCAAAGGGCAGGAAACAGACAAGGCCTGGGGGTTGCGACAAGGTGCGCGAGACTACCTGATTAAGCCCGTGGGTGAAGCGGATCTAATGGCAAAATTGCAGGCTTTGTAACAGCGGCTTTTGAATTTTTCAGGACCGGGATACATGGCGCAAGAACCGTTCAGCATACTGATCAAGATGGAACAGGACAGCCTGGCGTCATCGCCGGGTCTGCCCGAGGAAGTCAAGGCAGCCGAACTGTGGACCGGTATTGGGTTCAGGATAGGCGATGTACACCTGGTAATTCCGCTGAACAGTGTCACGGAAATTATCCAGTATCCGCCCATTACCCCGGTACCGATGACGCGATCCTGGCTTAAAGGCTTGGCCAATGTTCGCGGTAGCCTGATTACTATCGTTGATCTGTCCAGGTATTACGGGCGTGATTCCATTTTTCTGGATGATCGTGTGCGGGTTCTGGTTATCAACCGGGGCGAACTCTCGACCGGTCTGGTAGTAAGTGAAGTATTTGGTTTGCGCCACTTTGACGAGGAACTGGAGCGTCAAAGGGTTACCGGCATTGATGATCCGGTAATGGCCAACACCAAGGGGGCATTTCTTCGAGAAAATACCCTGTGGGGTATTTTTGATATGGATGCATTGCTAGAGAGCGACAAGTTCCTTCATGTTGCCACCTAGATCAGCGACCGGAAGTGTCGTTGATGAATTGTGCATCAGGTTTTAACTGGGTTTTTCCAACGGGGTCGGAACAGCAAGAGAGGCAGGGTTATGGCACTTAAACTATTTGGAAAAGGTGGCGATGATACGATCGACCAGATATCCGAAGATATTATCGACTTTGCAGCGGACGAGATTGGCGAAGAGATAGTCCCGGCGGTAAGGGATTCCGGTCGCCATGGCGGCAGGGTCGGTGGTCTCTTTAACAATATAATGAGCCTGAAAACACTGCTGGTTACCATGGTGCTTGTTGGTACCGGTGCCGCATGGCTGTATTACAAGACGACTACCGATGCTGCCCGCGATACAACCTATATTGAAAAATCTTCGCAGTTGCTGATGTTGTCGCAACGCGTGGCCAAGGATGCCCGTGAAGCCGTGCAAGGTCAGGAAATTTCGTTCAAGACCCTCAAGGAATCCCGTGATACTTTCGATCGCATACTGGGTGCTTTGCAGAACGGTGACGCCAGCACCGGCCTGGCCGCCTCGCCTGAAACCATTCGCCCGGTCTTGAATGACCTGGTAAACCAGTGGACTGAAAGAAAAAACGGTGTGCGAAACCAGGTTAACCAGATCCTGACCCAGGAAAAGACCCTGTTCGCCCTGCGTGACCACGTCTTGGCTATTAACCAGTTGGCGCCGCTGTTGCTGTCCATCGCGGATGAAACTGTGGAAGTGGGAAGCCGGGCCGGCATGAAACAAAATGACCTTTACCTGGCTTCACGACAGGGCATGTTGAGTCAGCGTATCGCCAAGGATGTAAACCTGTTTGCACAGGGTGGCAATGAAGCGGCTGTTGCTGCTGCACAGTTTGGCAAGGACGCAAAGCTGTTCAAGGATACTGATTCACGGTTGCGCAAGGTCGCGCCGGCCGCGGTAAAGAGCAAGCTTAACGAGGCCAATGAAGTGTTCTCCGAAATGAACACCCACGTAGAAGGCATCCTGAGCAACGCTGCGGAACTGTTTGTATCGCAGCGTGCTTCGAAACTGGTGGTAGATAAATCCGACGTATTGCTGGAAAAGGTTCGTGCCCTGGTGGATTCCTATGCCGGGCTGGGTGAAGAGCGGGCCGGCAGCCAGATTATTCTCTATGCGTTGGCGATAGTGTTACTGGTCTGTATCGTCGCAATCGGCTGGCGATTCGTACAGGACGAAAAAGATCGCGCTGAGTTGTCTGCGGAACAAAGCCGGACCACGCAGGACGCTATCCTCAAACTTCTCGACGAAATGGGTAACCTGGCTGACGGCGACCTGACGGTGGAACCGGAAGTAACCGAACAGATTACCGGTGCGATCGCAGACTCCATTAACTTCGCCGTAAAGGAAATGCGCAACCTCGTAATGCGTATCAAGACTGCCGCGCAGCAGGTGGCGCTGGCATCTGAAAGCTCACGACAGACTGCCACAGAACTTACCGAGGCGGCGTTGCGGCAGGCGGCACAGATTACAGAAACATCTGATCGTATGAACGTGATGGCGCGATCCATGGAAGACATGTCGCAATCGGCTGAAAAATCAGCCGAGGTAGCACAAGGCTCGGTACAGACTGCAAAGCGTGGTGCCGAAGCGGTACAGGATACCATCACCGGCATGGATCAAATGCGTGAACAGATCCAGGAAACTGCAAAACGAATCAAGCGACTGGGTGAGTCTTCCCAGCAAATCGGTGAAATCGTTGAATTGATCAACGATATTTCCGAACAAACAAATATTCTGTCACTGAACGCGGCGATCCAGGCGGCCATGGCCGGTGAAGCGGGTCGCGGTTTCGCGGTGGTTGCGGACGAAGTACAGCGACTTGCTGAACGTTCCGGTGAAGCGACCAAGCAGATTGCCGATCTCGTAAAAACCATTCAGGCGGATACCAATGAAGCGGTTGCTTCCATGGAAGAAGCCACCAATGGTGTGGTCGCGACAACACGGCTGGCGGATGCAGCCGGACAGGCGCTCGGCGAAATCGAATCGGTATCCGAACAGTTGTCAGACCTGATCGTAGGTATTGCACGTGACGCGCTTGAACAATCAGAAAGTGCAGGCGTGGTATCCGAAAACATGGCCAAGATTCAGGAAACAACCAACCTGACATCATCCGGTACCCGCCAGACGGCGGAAGCTATCGGAAAACTGTCAGATCTTGCGCGAGAGTTGCAGGAATCCGTAGCCGGCTTCAGGTTGCCGGCTTAATTCAGCATTGAGGGATATGCGCGCATCTGCTGACCCGGGTGTGATTGCAAAAAGCATAACAGGATAATGGCTATCAGCAGCACAGTGGACCTGAGCACACTCGGTTGGGTAAAAACCGAGATAGAGGAGACGCTCAAGCAGGCGCGTCAGGCTTTGGAGTCCTATCTCGAAAGCCCAGACGAAGGCCAGTTGCGTTTTTGCTCCACGCATTTGCACCAGGTTATCGGAACGCTGGAGATGGTGGAGCTTGACGGTGCCGCCATGCTCGCGCGCGAACTGGAAGCATTCGTTGAAGCATTGCTCGATGAGTCTGTCGGTGCTGAAGAAAATAACTTCGAAATACTTATCCGCGGTATTCTTTCCATCCCGGATTACCTGAGCCGGCTTGAATTCGGTCAGCCTGATGTACCAATCAGGCTGTTGCCCGTAATCAATGACTTGCGCCGGGCGCGTGCCACCGACTTGTTGAACGAGGTGGACTTTTTCAGTCCCGATCTTTCTGTCAGGCCTCCGTATTCAGAGCAGGCCGGGGACCTTCCTTCCGAAGACGATTACGGCAACATGGCCAAGCGCCTGCGACCAAAATTCCAGGCTTCATTGCTGGCATGGTTGCGGGACACCGGTAGCCGTGATGCTGTTGACACCATGGTGGAAGTGCTTGACGAACTCAGCGCAAAATCCAGGCTTGGTGTAATTCAGCAATTGTTCTGGGTAGCCAGTGGTTTGCTGGAAGCCATGATGGAAGGTGAGCTCGAGCCCAACAACGAGCGCAAGAAACTGCTATCAAAACTTGATCAGCAAATGAAAAAACTGGTCGAAGGTGGTGGCCGTACCGAGCTGCGTGACACATCTGAATCTCTGGTCAAGACCATCCTTTATGAACTAGGCGGTGCCAGCAACAATTTGCCCCGGGTCGGGCAGCTGAGAAAGGCGTTTGATCTTGATCTGTTGCTTGGCAAAGTGGCCGTTGAGGGAGAGGACGGCATTGACCAATTGCCGACACCGGAAGTGTTGGAATCTGTTGCCGCTGCGCTGAAGACCGAGATTGATACCGCGCAGGAACACTTGTCGGTCTATTTTGATCCGGATCATGAAGGCGAAAGATCACTTGTCGTTCTGATTGCCTTGCTGGACAAGATGTCTGCGACCATCGAAATGCTTGGTGTGCCTTTGCTCAAGAAGCTTATTGATGCGCTTGGTGATGTATGCCGTGGTGTCGAAATCGGGGAAATCGAAACCACCGATGATGCGTCAATGGTCATGGCGCGCGGCCTGTTGCTGATAGAAAACAGTGCTCGCGATATCTCGCATTCAGCTACGGACTGGAAGCGTCATGTTGAAGAGGGCATTGTCCTTCTTGAGAACCTGGCTGGTCACGAAACCAGTTTGCCTGGAGTCGAGGGTTTCGAAGTTTCAGATGGTGAGCTTACTGAAAGCGATTTCCGCCAGCTTCTTTCCGTTGTTGCCGAAGAAATTCGGGCCAATCTTTCCCAGGTGGAGGAGGAGTTTGAGGCGTTTGCCAATGACCGTGGTGCTACTAGTCATCTTGCTGTCATGCAGGACTCTCTTGGCCAGATTTACGGTGCACTGCAGATAATCGGCGAGGAAGTCGCCGGAATGCTGGTGGACCGGACCATGGCGGCGCTGAGAAACATTTCGCGCGGTGTCGTTGAGGTCGATAATGCGGTAATGGATGCATTGGCGATTGCCATCGGCACTATTGGTGCCTATATCGATGGCTTGCTGTACAACCGCTCGAATCTTGATGCCCTGCTCGATCTCGCGTTCCAGGAATTGCATTCCGCCTTTGCCAGCCAGTACCGTTATGAGCGAAATCCGCCGGCATTGATCGAGGCGCTTGAGGATACCGTTATTGCCTGGCGCGATAATTACAACAGTCGCATCATGAACGAGCTGAAACAGGTCAGTGAGGCGGCGCTGAAGGTATCCGATTCACTGGGTATATCGGATGCGTCAGAGCTGGCGCAGCACCTGGTTGAGGCACTTGATGCAGCAGCGAATGCCGATGAACAATCCATAGAATCCGATTCTGCACTTGTCAGTGAACTGGCAGCTCGTTTTATAGAATCTGCCCGGGAGCAGTTCCCGGATGATGCGGTAGAAGCAACCATTCCGTTACCCGAACCCGGACATGCAGCAAGTGCGCCCGTAATTGTTGAAGAGCCAGCGCGAGAGGCTGTATCGCCGGCGCCCGTATCTGCTGCTGCAGCGATGGCGGATGTAGATGATGACTTCGACGAAGAGATCATGGAGATCTTCATCGAAGATGCCCGTGATTCGGTAAATACAATTGTTTCCAATTTCCCTGGCTGGCGCGACAGTGAAGACAACGCCGCTATGCTTGAGGTTCGTCGCGGCTTCCATACTATTAAAGGCAGCGGCCGCATGGTCGGTGTTACCGATATCGCCGAGCTGGCGTGGGCATTTGAGAATATGCTGAACAGGGTGCGCGACGGAAAGATGTCGCGTAACGCCGTGATGGTCGACCTTATTCAGCAGGTCATGGAAGTCATGCCGGTAATGATTGATGCGCTGGAAAGCGGTACCAGTCCTGCAGTGGATCATGAAAGCCTTCGTCTTGCCGCTGAGGCGGTTGCCGAAGGCCGAATAACTGATGCTGAACCGGCAATTCCCGTTTCCGAACCAATAGTAACTGAGCCGGCACAAGTGGAAGTCAGTTATGAGCCCGATGAGCCCGAGATTCAACCGGTAGCAAAAGCTGATGACGAACCGGTCGTATCGCTGGACGGGACTCTGCTTAATATTTTTGTCACCGAGACGCGTGGTCATTTGCAGTCAATTCGAAATCACGTTGGCGCCTGCCAAAAACGCGGAAGTTGTTTCGCCGACGCCGATATGGTTCGCGTGGCTCATACGGTTGCCGGAAGCGGCCGCTCTGTCGGTCTGACTGATATGTCTACTGCAGCGAAGGAGATGGAGAAACTTTTCCTGGCTGCCCAGGAGCATGGTTTTCTGCTCACATCTGAGCCCATAGCCCTGTACAGCGAGCTTGAGCAAAGTGTTGGTGCGCTGGTTGATGTGCTGTTGGCCAAGCAGGGGAGTTGCAGCGAGGGGGACATGGCGTCGTTTATAGACCTGGCCGCCCGGATCGCTGATGCAGAAACCCGCCTCGGCAATGCCCCGGTCCAACCCGCGCCTGAACCGGACGTTGTCCCGGTGGCTGAACCTGAACAGCAGCCGGTTGCTGCTGAGCCTGTGCAGGCTGTTGCCCCGGAACAGGAAGATTTGTCGTTGTTTACTGAAGAATTCGGCGCCATTCTGGCCGCTGGCATCACAACGCCTGCTGCCGACGATGGTGGCGATGTCGCTCCACAACCTGTTGTTGACGATGTTGTTTCCGAGCAAATTGATGAAGACCTTGCAGATATCTTTTACGAAGAGGCGGTTGATATTCTGCAGAATCTGAATGAGGCTATTGCAACATGGCGCGGCGACCAGTCCAATACCGGAGTGATCGGGGACATGAAGCGCGCCCTGCATACCTTCAAGGGCGGTGCGCGCATGGCTGGCGCCATGACTCTGGGTGAGTTAGCCCATAAAACGGAGACCATGCTGGGCAAGGTTGAATCCGGAGATATACCCGCTGCCAGGCCGGTGCTGTCCTTGCTGGAAGAAATGCATGATACCTCGGCAGCAGCATGCGAACAGCTCAATGCCGGTCAACCAATGACAGGCCTGAAAACGCTGGAAGCCCGGCTCGATGCCATGATTGCCGGTCAGGCACCAACAGCGCTGTCAACGCCGGCTGTCGCCCACGTCGTTGCGCCAAGTGCAGTGACAACGGTAGCGGAACAGGTGAAAGCACCGGCAGCACAAGCTGTTCAGCCCGAGCCTGTATCAACCAGGCCGGCAGTTGTTCCGGCCGATGTCACTTTGCCTGCTGATAACATTGATACAGACCTGGCTGATATCTTCTACGAAGAGGCGGTAGATCTTTTGTCCATTGTCAACGACAGCCTGGTCAAATGGCGTACCGATACCGGAAACACATCTCCGCTGACCGATCTGAAGCGGGCAATGCATACCTTCAAGGGTGGTGCGCGCATGGCTGGCGCCATGTCTATCGGCCAGGTTGCCCATCTGACTGAAACAGCCGTCGAGCGCGCAGAGAGCGGAACCTTGACGGCTGACACCGGCCTGATCGACCTGCTTGACGAGGTGCATGATACATTTGTCAGCGCGATAGAGCAGGTCAATTCCGGACAGGCTATTTCAGGACTAGAGGCTATTGCCGGTCGTCTTGATGCCGCGATTCGCAGCGGCAAGGCAGGGGCGACTGCAACGACCAAACCCATTGATCCCGGAGCGTTGATTGAGCAGCGCATGGCCGCTGCCCAGAGAGCCATAGAAGAAAAGGCTGCGCAACGCCAGGTAAAAGCTGGAACCCGGGTGAGTGAATCACCGTTAACCGAACCGGCGGACTCTGCGGAACTGGTGAGCCAGCCTGTTGTGCCTGCCGCACCCGCGCCAATGCCGGTTGCGCAGCCGGATCTGACGCAGCTCGCCAGTGCTGACCCGATGGTGTTGCGTGATGAGGTCTTTACGGAAAAAGGAAAGGGCCTGGAAAAAACCGAGCGGCGTGAACAGATTCGTGTGCGTACAGATCTGCTCGATACACTGGCCAATTACGCCGGCGAAGTCAGTATTTCCCGTGCGCGTATGGAGCAGCAGGTTTATGGACTGCGTGAAAACCTGGGTGAATTGCAGTCCAACGTACATCGTTTCCGGGATCAGTTGCGCGAACTGGAAATCCAGTCTGAATCACAAATGGCCGCCCGTATTGAAGCGGCCGGCGCCGAGAACATGGAAGATTTTGATCCTCTGGAATTTGACCGTTTCACAGCTTTGCAGCAGTTGTCGCGGTCATTAACAGAGAGCTTCCATGACCTGACATCGATTCAGAACAGTCTTGGCAATTTCGCCAGTGAGGCAGAAACGGTTCTGGTTCAGCAGGCCCGTATCAATACCGATCTGCAGGAAGGATTGATGCGCACCCGAATGGTGGCGTTGTCAACCCAGGCAACACGCTTGCGCCATATCGTGCGCCAGACATCGCGTGAACTTGGCAAATCAGCACAGCTCGTAATTAACAATACCGAAGTAGAGCTTGATCGAAACGTGCTTGAGCGCATGATAGGTCCGTTCGAACACATGATTCGTAATGCGATTGATCATGGCCTGGAGCCGGCTGAAAAACGCAAGGCTGCGGGCAAGCCCGAACTTGGAACAATTCGTATTGATCCGGTTCAGCAAGGCAACGAAGTGGTTATTCGCGTATCTGATGACGGGCGCGGACTCGATATTGCTGCCATCAGGAAGAAGGCTGTTGAGCGAGGCTTGATGTCAGAATCCTCGACGTTGTCTGACCAGGAAGTTACCCAGTTTATCTTGATGGCCGGATTCTCCACGGCAACTGCAGTCACCCATATCTCGGGTCGTGGTGTCGGCATGGATGTGGTACATAATGAAGTGCGCCAGCTTGGCGGCTCCATGTCTGTCGATACCAAGGCAGGCGAAGGCACAACATTTATTATTGCACTGCCTTTGACCCTGTCTATTATGCAGGCGCTGATGGTAAAAGCAGGCGAACAGTTGTACGCGGTACCGCTTTCTGCCGTTATTAACCTGGTTGAACTGCCGGCGAAGGACATCAAGGGTTTGTCAGTCGGTGACAACCCGCTGCTTAATTATCGCGACCAGGTATTCCCTTTCATGCATCTTGGCGAGCGCCTTGGCGTGTCGTCCGCCAATAACAGGGGCAAAAAAGTTCCGATCCTGCTGGCCAGAAGCGGGCCGCGGGAAGTGGCGATTGAAGTGGACGGGCTGGGCGGTACCCGTGAAATCGTAATCAAGGGAGTTGGTCGACAGGTGGGAGAAGTCCAGGGAATTGGTGGTGCCACTATTCTTGGTGACGGTAGCGTCGTCTTGATCCTGGATATTCCCGGGCTGTGGCTGCATGAAGAAGGCTTGCACGTTGCAGAAAAAGCTCATGCCACGGTTTCACGTACCAGCGCCCCGGCTGCCGATGTTGTTCCGGAAGCTGCCGATATTGCAGATGACGTGATCACAGCGCCGACAAGTGTACCGTCGGTAACACCTGAGCCGCGACCATCCACGGAAAAACGACCACCAATCGTGATGGTGGTGGATGACTCGCTCACGGTAAGAAAGATTACTTCCCGGCATTTGCACAAACGCGGCATGGAAGTACACACGGCAAAAGACGGCCTTGACGCAGTTGAACAGTTACGTGAAATCGTGCCAGATGTCATGCTGGTAGATATTGAAATGCCGCGCATGGACGGCTACGAATTGACGTCCCGTATTCGAGCGGAATCCGGGCTGAAGCACATACCTATTATAATGATCACGTCCCGCGCCGGCGCCAAGCACAAGGAAAAAGCGTTGAGCCTGGGTGTTGATATTTATATGAGTAAGCCGTACCAGGAAGACACTTTGCTGGCGAACATCGAGCAAATGCTGAATTATCGCCATGAAGACAATGTTTCGTAACGTGCGAACCAGTCTGATGTCTGGGAACAGCAAACAAGGGGAAGATAAATGGCCCAATTTCTGAAGGTAACAGTCGGAAATTCTGTATACCTGTTACCGGGAAAAGCCAGCCTGGGTATCGTGCAAAAGGACAAACTGATGCTTAATGGTGCCGGCGGAAACATCGTCGGCTGGAAACAGGATGCATCTGGTCGTTGGCCAGCATATGCCCTGACCGAAGACTGGGCGGTCGATTCATCAGCTTCGTGGGAGCGCGCCGTGTTTATACCGGGTTCTCCATCGCCAATTGGTATCGGCGCCAACACGGTTGAAATGATGACTAATGTTGATATTGAGCCACAACAGTTCACGCCGGCTGGCCCGGCGCCGTCCCGGTTTGGTCATCTGTTTAATGCGGTCTGGGTCGATGATGGTGTGACACACCTGGTGATTAATCCACCCGGGGTTGCCGGTTACCTGTCTACCGTGGGTGGATCATCATGAGTAACGCATCAGCACTTAGGCAGTCTTTGCATGTACTGGAAATACCTACTGCAGGGCATCCAATACTGGTACCCAGTGCCTGTGTAGCCGAAGTGGTCAATATCGGAACCGTCACGCGAGCACCACAAGCACCTTCCTGGTGCATGGGAATTGTTGGCTGGCGCCTGCAAGGCGTACCGATAATATCGTTTGAGGAATTGACCGGTCAGCCCACTGGCGGTATTGCTACTCGGGGCAAGTTGATTGTCTTTTTCCCGTTTCCCGGGCAACCGAAGCACCAGTTTTTTGCCATCATGAGTACATCCGAGCCGCAACCGCACACGTTGAACGCAGCCGATGCTGTGTCGGTGACTTCCCCGGTTCAGTCGACCTATGTTGCCGCGTCAATCAACCTTAAAGGCACGTCTGTACTTATCCCCAATTGGGATACATTGGGTGCCGTTGTATTTCCCAAGATGGTGTAAACCAGTGGTCGGCAATAGGTCGATTGATCTATTGCTCAGTATCCCCAGTAACTGGCCAGAAGCTCCCGGTATCCATCGTAGTCTGACGCATCACCGGCAATCAGTTGATTCAATCCCGCTTGTTCCAGTGCAAATCTGCCCGCAGAGGAATCTGCTGCAAACAGTAATGCGCGCTGGACCTGGCGAAAAATGACCGGGTCCAGATCGCGTGATGCAGTAATGGCGCGTGCCGCGACCGGCTCGGTGATGGCCAGGATGCGATAACCCTGGCTGATTTCGAGCAAGTCTGACGCCAGTGAAGTTGGCAGCATGAGTGCCGCAACTTTGTCTTGGTCCAGCAGTTCAAGCCCGTCCTGGTAATCAGAGATAGGGTAAATCCTTGGCTGCCGCGCCGGGTCGGGCAGCATGGCATGAAGCCGGGTGGCATCCAGGCTAGGTATATCGCGCACGGCTACGGGTTTGCCGGCAAATTTATGTAGCGGAGTGTTATCGGTCGATCGGGTAATGAGCGCCAGACTGCTGCTGCCAGTCTCCTTGGCCAACAGGCGGTTGCCGAGTTTTGTCAGACGATAGTCAGAAAAATGCGCGGCATCAATGGCTATCTCCCTGGACGAAGCGACACGCACAGACGTCCAGTGAAACAGGAAATTGTGTGACGTGCGAACCCGGTACCGGTATCCGGTGCGGGCTTCCAGGTAATCCGCCAATGCCTGAAAACGTAGCGCAGAATCAGCCTCATTTTTTCCCATGGGCGGCACCACCATGGTGATGGGATCTGTTGCATCGAGTGGATTTTTGCCCGGAATCGTGTCCTGATGGCGCGAGGCTGAGCCGGTAGCGCAACTGCCAAACAGCATCACAATCGCCGCTGGCAGTATCAGTCGCCGGTAAGCAAGAAAAAATAAGGTTTTTTGACGATGGGGTCGGTTCATGAATTCAGGCTTTCGTTCGGTTGTTCGTGGGCGTTTGGAGTCTAGAACAGAGGATGCACAGACTGTGCCAGAACAAACTGGGAAAACATGCGTAAAACGGTACAATGCGGCACCGTAAAAACTGTTTTCGTGAGTTTCCTGATGCTTGATGCTCTTCAATATATCTCGCAACTCGTGCCGCGACTGGCCAGCGAAGAACTCATGGACCGATTTAACCGGGTGCAGGTCGAGCAGAAAAAGGACGGCAGCCTCGTAACCGATGCAGATGCGGCAATGCAGGCGCGCATATGTACGGAACTGCAAGAAAAGTGGCCTGAAATCAGCATATTGGGTGAAGAGATGCCGGCCAGCGAGCAGTCCAGGCTACTGGCTACTGGCAAGCCTATCTGGTGCCTCGATCCGCTTGATGGCACGACCAATTTCGCCGCAGGCATGCCGATTTTTTCGGTATCGCTGGCGTTAATCGAGAATAATCAGCCGCTTCTTGCCCTGGTTTACGATCCAGTGAGAAAAGAATGCTTCACCGCCATGGCCGGAAAAGGCGCCTGGTTGAATGGCGTGCCGCTGTGCGTCAGCCCCTGGACACGGGGGCTGCCGGAAGCGGTGGCAATGGTGGATTTCAAACGCCTCAGCGCCGAGGAAGCCACGGCGCTGGTTGTCGATCCCCCGTTTCGCTCCCAGCGGAATTTGGGAACCTCTGCTCTGGAGTGGGCCTGGCTGGCTGCCGGGCGGTTCCAGTTGTACCTGCACGGCGGGCAAAAACTATGGGATCGCGCGGCGGGTTCATTGATTGCCCGGGAGGCGGGTGTTAGTGCACGTACACCAGGTGGAGATCCGATTTTCGTCGATAAATTGACGTCCTGCCCTATTCTGGCGGCGTGTGATGACGCGCTGTGGACAGAGTGGCACGGCTATTTGAATACCATTTAAAACAATTTTTCCGATAAAAGACACTTATAGCGCCCAAAATACGAGAAATGGACGGCATTTCCACTATTGCGGCCACGGGCAGGGTGAGAGAGAATACGCGCCTATTTTTGGACACTGAATCCGGATACAGCCAGGCAAGGGCGGCCGTATTCGCAATTAATCGTCGCCATAATTTTTGTTGCCCGGCTTCCATTACAGCCGGCAGGGATCAGATTTACCCGATAACCCGGTAGCGGTTTCGGTGAGCAAATTTAAATCTTGTTAAAGGGGTAAAACATGTCAAAAGCAGCAGCGCCAAGTCGTCGTGAAATGGCTAATGCCATTCGGGCCCTGAGTATGGATGCGGTTCAGAAGGCCAACTCCGGACACCCGGGTGCGCCGATGGGCATGGCGGATATCGCCGAAGTCCTGTGGAACGACCACATGACCCACAACCCGGCCAATCCGAAGTGGCCGAACCGCGACCGCTTCATTCTGTCCAACGGTCATGGCTCCATGCTGATTTACTCGCTGTTGCACCTGACCGGTTACGACCTGTCAATTGACGACCTGAAGAATTTCCGCCAACTGCATTCCAAGACCCCGGGCCACCCGGAATACGGCTATGCGCCGGGCGTGGAAACCACCACCGGCCCCCTGGGCCAGGGTATTACCAACGCTGTAGGCATGGCGATTGCTGAAAAAGCACTGGCAGGCCAGTTCAACCAGAAGGGCCACAATATTGTTGATCACAATACCTGGGTGTTCATGGGCGATGGTTGCCTGATGGAAGGTATTTCGCACGAAGCCTGCTCACTGGCCGGTACCCTGGGCCTGGGCAAGTTGATCGCGTTCTGGGATGACAACGGCATCTCCATCGACGGTCACGTTGAAGGCTGGTTCACTGATGACACACCGAAGCGCTTTGAATCCTACGGTTGGCACGTGATTCCAGGCGTGGACGGCCATGACTCTGCGGCTATTGAAAAGGCTATCGAGCAGGCCAAGGCCATGACCGACAAGCCGACCCTGATTTGCTGCAAGACCACTATCGGGTTTGGTTCACCGAACAAGGCCGGTTCGCACGCCTGTCATGGCGCGCCGCTGGGCGAAGAAGAGATCAACCTGACCAAGGCAGCACTGGGCTGGGATCATGGAGCGTTTGAAGTACCGGCCAATGTTTACAATGGCTGGGACGCCAAGGATGCCGGCGCCAAGGCCGAACAGGCCTGGAACGACAAGTTTGCCGCCTACAAGGCAGAGCACCCTGAGCTGGCCGCCGAATTTGAACGCCGCATGAACGGTGACTTGCCTGCAGACTGGGCCAAGACCTCGGCTGGTTATATCGCCAGCGTTAATGCCGCGGCCAAGACCGTGGCTACGCGCAAGGCGTCCCTGGCCTGTATCGAAGCGTTTTCACCGGCGCTGCCGGAACTGTTCGGTGGTTCCGCTGACCTTGGTTGCTCCAACCTGACCGAATGGTCCGGCTACAAGCCGATGGATGCCAACGAAGTCGCCAACTATGTCCGCTATGGCGTGCGTGAATTCGGTATGTCTGCCATTATGAACGGAATTGCCCTGCACGGTGGCCTGATTCCGTTTGGCGCAACCTTCCTGATGTTCTCTGAATACGCGCGTAACGCCCTGCGTATGGCTGCGTTGATGAAACAGCGCTCCATCTTTGTTTATACCCACGATTCCATCGGTTTGGGTGAAGATGGTCCGACGCATCAACCCGTTGAACAGATTCCGACCATGCGCATGATTCCCAACATGGCGTTGTGGCGTCCATGTGATGCGGTTGAAGCGGCTGTTGCCTGGTCAAAAGCCATCGAACGTCGCGACGGTCCGACCTGCCTGATTTTCTCGCGCCAGGATTTGCCACACCAGGTTCGCAGTGATGCCCAGATCGCCGACATCGCCAAGGGCGGTTACATCCTGAAGGACTGTGACGGCACACCTGATGCCATCATTATCGGTACCGGTTCCGAAGTTCAGCTTGCCACGGGCGCAGCTGAAGCCATGTCCGGCAAAAAGGTTCGCGTGGTATCCATGCCTTCTGTTGACGCATTTGAAGCCCAGGACGACAGCTATCGCAGCAACGTACTGCCAAAGGGCGTTCCGACTGTAGCTGTTGAAGCGGCCGTTGAAGCCGGCTGGTACAAGTATGCTGACAAGGTTGTGGGAATCAATCGCTTCGGTGAATCCGCGCCTGACAAGGTACTGTTCAAGGAATTTGGCTTCACCGTTGAAAACGTCGCGAACGCCGTTGAATCAGTTTTGTAATTCAAGAAATTTTGAGAACCTTTAAGGGGAGATAAACAATGACTATTAAAGTCGGTATTAATGGATTCGGCCGTATCGGCCGCATGGTATTCCGCGCTGTATACAACGAATTCAACGACATCGAAATCGTTGGTATCAATGACCTGCTGGACGCTGATTACCTGGCGTACATGCTGAAGTATGACTCTGTTCACGGCCGTTTCAAGGGCACCGTTGAAGGTGGCGATGGCTGCATGATCGTCGATGGCAAGAAGATTCGCCTGACTGCTGAGCGCGACCCGGCCAACCTGAAGTGGAGCGACGTTGGTGCGGATATCGTTATCGATTCCACCGGCTTCTTCCTGACTGAAGAAGGTTGCCAGAAGCACATTGATGCTGGCGCCAAGAAAGTGGTTATGTCCGCTCCTTCCAAGGACGGCACGCCGATGTTTGTTTACGGCGTAAACCATGAAACCTACGCAGGTCAGGCAATTGTTTCCGCTGCTTCATGCACCACCAACTGCCTGGCGCCTGTCGCCAAGGTTCTGAACGACAACTGGGGTATCAAGCGCGGCCTGATGTCTACCGTTCACGCTGCTACCGCTACCCAGAAAACTGTTGATGGCCCTTCTTCAAAGGACTGGCGCGGTGGTCGTGGCATTCTGGAAAACATCATCCCTTCTTCCACTGGTGCTGCCAAGGCAGTAGGTGTTGTTCTGCCTGAGCTGAATGGCAAGCTGACCGGTATGGCGTTCCGTGTGCCGACTTCTGACGTTTCAGTTGTTGACCTGACTGTTGAGCTGGAAAAGCCGGCCAAGTACGCTGATATCTGCGCGGCCATGAAGAAGGCTTCCGAAACCAAGGGCATCGGCGATACCCTGGGTTACACCGACGAGAAAGTGGTTTCTACTGACTTCCGTGGTGTTGGCTACTCTTCAATCTTTGATGCCGAAGCCGGTATTGCCCTGGATGACACCTTTGTCAAGGTTGTCAGCTGGTACGATAATGAGTATGGCTATACGTGTAATATGATGAGGTTTGTCCAGCACGTAGCCGCGAATTAAGCGGATCTTTTGCACGCTGAGGGTGTTGCGGCACGAGTTTTAATTGCTCATGTACGCGCATGTACACTGCGCATTAAAACTCGCACCGCGCCTACTCAGCGCACAAAATTTCTCGCTTAATTTATTGCCGGGAGTTGAGCAGGACTATTTCTTGCTTTTTTGGCCGGGAATGAAACGAGCAGAAAAGAAAATTGATTGGCCCGGGGTGACAACAGCCCGGACTGATTGATTACCAAGCATTGAGAATCATTTGCCAAGTTGTTGGTCAAAATTTGCCAAATAATTCTTTATCTATCTGGAGTTGTGAAATGTCTTTCATCAAACTGACTGATCTTGATCTGGCTGGCAAGCGTGTACTGATTCGTGCCGACCTGAATGTTCCTGTCAAAGACGGCAAGGTAACTTCCGATGCCCGTATTACCGCATCCATGCCGACTATCGAGCACTGCATGAAAGCCGGCGCAAGAGTCATGGTGATGTCACACCGTGGACGTCCTGAAGAAGGCAAGGCCGACGAAGAAAATTCCATGGCCCCGATTGCCGCCGATATGTCCGCCAAGCTGGGTCGTGACGTTCGCCTGGTCAAGGACTACATCAATGGTGGTTTTGAAGTAGCTGAAGGCGAATGCGTACTGCTGGAAAATGTCCGTTTCAATGCCGGTGAAAAGAAAGACAACGAAGAGCTGGCAAAAAAATACGCCGCGCTGTGCGACATATTTGTCATGGACGCTTTCGGGACCGCCCATCGCGCCCAGGCTTCTACCCACGGTGCCGGAAAGTTTGCACCGACTGCCTGCGCCGGTTTGTTGCTGGCAGAAGAACTGGACGCGCTGGCCAAGGCCCTGGCTAACCCGGCAAGACCGATGGTAGCCATTGTTGGTGGCTCCAAGGTTTCAACCAAGCTGACCGTACTGGAAGCCCTGTCCGAGAAAGTTGACCAGATGGTTGTCGGTGGCGGTATTGCCAATACGTTCCTGAAAGCGGCCGGTCACCCGGTTGGCAAGTCACTGTGTGAAGTCGACCTGGTGGACACTGCCAAGGGCCTGATGGAAAAAATGAATGCGCGCGGCGCATCTATTCCAATTGCAACTGATGTTGTCGTTGGCAAGAACTTCGATGAAAACGAACCGGCTGTTCTGAAAAAGGCCGATGAAGTTGCGGATGACGAAATGATTTTTGATATTGGTCCTGATTCAGCGAAAGAACTGGCAGATATAATTGCCAAGGCCGGCACCATTGTCTGGAACGGCCCTGTCGGCGTATTCGAGTTTGATCAGTTCGGTGAAGGTACCAAAACTGTTTCCATGGCAATTGCCAATGCCGATGGTTTCAGTCTCGCCGGCGGCGGTGACACCATTGCCGCCATCCAGAAATACAACATCTATGACAAGGTGTCGTATATATCAACAGCCGGTGGCGCATTCCTGGAGTACCTGGAAGGCAAAACTTTGCCGGCAGTTGCCATGCTGGAAGAGCGCGCCAAGGGCTAAACTACAATCACGGGCCGCGGCGGCATGCCTGCAGTCCGTGTTGGGGAATTTATGTTAAGACGTACAAAAATAGTCGCCACCATCGGTCCGGCCAGCGAAGATCCGCAGATCCTCGACAAGCTGATCGAGGCCGGCGTTGACGTGGTGCGCCTGAACTTCTCGCACGACAAACCGGAAGTACACATGCGTCGCGCCGAAGAGATGCGTGACCGCGCCAAGGCTCATGGCCGTGAAGTCGGTGTTCTGGCCGACATGCAAGGGCCAAAAATCCGTATCGGCAGGTTCAGGGACAAGAAAATCATCCTGAAAGAGGGTGCGACTTTTGTACTTGATGCAGATATGGATATCGAGGCCGGCACCGAGGAAGCGGTCGGGCTCGACTACAAGGAATTGCCTAACGACGTTCAGCGCGGTGACAACCTGTTGCTGGATGACGGTAGAATTATCTTGTGGGTCGACAAGGTTGAAGGTGCGCGGGTTTGCTGCAAGGTTGTCATTGGTGGAGACCTGTCAAACAACAAGGGCATCAACAAGCAAGGCGGCGGTCTTTCCGCAAAGGCGCTTACTGACAAGGATCGCCGGGACATCAAGACTGCAGCTGAGCTGAAGGCCGATTACGTCGCCATTTCATTTCCGCGTGATGCCGATGATGTTCGTGAGGCGCGTGACTTGTTGCGCGCAGCCGGCGGTCATGGCGGTATTGTTGCCAAGATAGAACGTACCGAGGCCCTGGACAACATCGAAGAAATTATTCGTGAAGCCGATGCCATCATGATTGCCCGTGGCGACCTGGGCGTGGAAATCGGTGACGCGGCGTTGCCACCGATCCAGAAAAAACTGATCAAGCTTGCTCGCACCATGAACAAGGTGGTGATCACGGCAACCCAGATGATGGAGTCGATGATCGAAAATGCCATGCCGACGCGTGCCGAGGTATCTGATGTTGCCAATGCGGTAATCGATGGCACTGATGCGGTGATGCTGTCTGCGGAAACCGCGGCCGGCAAGCATCCGGTAGCGGCAGTCGCTGCCATGGATCGAGTCTGCAAGGTGGCTGAACAGACTCGTGAAGTGAAGAGTTCTACGCACCGCATGGAAGTTTCATTTCAGTACATTGATGAGGCGATTGCCATGTCGACAATGTACGCGGCCAATCATTTGCCGGTCCGCGCCATTGCTTCACTGACTGAATCCGGATCGACTGCCCAGTGGATGTCCCGTATCAGTTCCGGCGTGCCGATCTATGCCCTGACGCCGCACGAAGCCACGCGTCGCAAGGTGTGCCTGTATCGCGGTGTGTACCCGGTCAGTTTTCAGTTGACCTGTAATGATCCAGCAGTGGTCATGCAGGAGGCGGTTGATGAGCTGCGTCGTCGTGGCGCTGTACGGGAAGGTGAAGTGGTCATTCTGACCATCGGTGAACCGCTGGCCAAGCCGGGTGGAACCAATACAATGAAGATCGTCCAGGTTGGCGATCATCACGATTAACTAACGGAATTTCAATTAAACGCATCCTGGAGGATATTATGGCTCTAGTCTCACTTCGTCAGTTGCTGGATCACGCCGCCGAAAACGGTTACGGCATGCCGGCTTTCAATGTCAACAACATGGAACAGGTTCACGCCATCATGCAGGCGGCGGATGAAGCCAATAGCCCGGTGATCCTGCAGGGTTCCGCCGGTGCCCGTTCTTACGCCGGTGAGCCATTTCTGCGTCACCTGATTTCCGCTGCAGTTGAAATGTATCCGCATATCCCGCTGGTTATGCACCAGGATCACGGTTCCGAGCCTGCAGTATGCTTGCGCTCTATCCAGTCCGGGTTCTCTTCGGTCATGATGGACGGCTCGTTGATGGCAGACATGAAGACTCCTTCCAGCTACGAATACAACGTTGACGTTACTCGTGAAGTCGTCAAGATGGCCCATGCCGGCGGTGTTTCCGTAGAAGGCGAGCTTGGCTGCCTGGGTTCCCTGGAAACCGGTATGATGGGTGAAGAAGATGGTCATGGTGCCGAGGGCGCCCTGGATCATTCACAGCTTCTTACTGACCCGCAGGAAGCCAAGGATTTTGTCGAAGCTACAGGTGTTGACGCTCTGGCTATCGCTATCGGCACTTCTCATGGCGCCTACAAGTTTACCCAGCCGCCTACCGGCAAGGTGCTGCGTATTGATCGTATCAAGGAAATCCACGCTGTTATCCCTGATACCCACCTCGTAATGCATGGCTCATCTTCTGTGCCGCAGGACTGGCTGGAAATCATCAATAACTTCGGCGGTGACATGGGTCAGACCTATGGCGTACCGGTTGAAGAAATCGTTGAGGGCATCAAGTCAGGTGTTCGTAAGGTCAATATTGATACCGACCTGCGCATGGCTTCTACCGGTGCGATTCGCAAGCACATGGCTGAAAACAAGTCCAACTTCGATCCACGCAAGTTCCTGAAGGAGTCTACCAAGGCCATGAAGGAAATCTGCAAGGCGCGTTACGAAGCTTTTGGCTGCGCCGGCCAGGCAGACAAGATCAAGCCTGTTTCACTTGAGAAGATGATCGGCTTCTACAAATAAGACCGGTCTCAAGAAAAAAACGGCCCCGAAACGGGGCCGTTTTTTATTGTATACCGGAAAGTGTCATCATGAATTCAGCTGGTGCTCTTTCCACAACAAAAATACTGCAGGCAATACTACCAGGGTCAAAAGTGTGGCACTGACCATGCCACCAACCATGGGTGCGGCAATGCGACGCATAACCTCCGAACCGGTACCGCCACCAAGCATGATCGGTAACAGGCCGGCAATAATGGCCGAGACTGTCATCATGATCGGGCGTACCCGCAGCAAGGCACCCTGGATTACCGCTTCCTTGATGTGCTTGTGGTTCAGCACTGTGTACTTGCGCTTCATGTCATCGTAGGCCTGGTTCAGGTATACCAGCATGATGACACCGATTTCCACTGCAACACCGGCAAGGGCGATAAAGCCAACGCCTACGGCTACTGACATGTTGTAACCCAGCACATAAAGCAGCAGGAATCCGCCTACCAATGCCAGTGGCAATGTGCCCATGATAATCATGACTTCCGTGAAATTACGGAAGTTCAGGTACAACAACAGGATAATAATGGCCAACGTTAACGGTACGACAACCGACAACCGCTCCTTGGCGCGCACCATGTACTCGTACTGTCCCGACCAGGCGATGGAATACCCGGCCGGCAGTTTCACCTGTTCGGCAACGACTTTTTGCGCTTCTTTGACATAGGATCCCAGGTCGCGACCCTGTATATCAACAAACGTCCAGCCATTGGGGCGTGCATTCTCGCTCTTGATCATGGCAGGCCCGCTTTCAACAATAATATTGGCCACCTCGCCGAGCGGGATGCGTGCACCAGCGGGCGTGACAATCGGCAAGTTACGCAGTTTCTCCACCGAGTCGCGTACATCACGAGGGTAGCGAATATTGACCGGATAACGTTCCAGCCCCTCAACTGTCTGGGTGATGTTCATGCCGCCAATCGCGGTACGTATTACTTCGTGAATGTCGCTGATGTTGAGACCGAAGCGTGAAGCCTTGACGCGATCGATATCAGCAGTGACATAGCGTCCTCCGGCTACCCGTTCTGAGTACACCGAGGCAGTACCTGGAACAGGCTTCAGTACCTCTTCCAGCTGTTTGCCTATTTTTTGTATTTGCTCGAGGTCCGGGCCGGCAACCTTGATACCCACCGGGGTCTTGATCCCGGTTGCGAGCATGTCGATGCGGGTTTTGATCGGCATGACCCAGGCATTGGTCAGGCCGGGAAAGCGCACCAGTTCATCGAGCTCTTTTTTGAGCTTGTCCAGTGTCATCCCGTCTCGCCATTGATCCCGGGGTTTGAGCTGGATCGTGGTTTCGATCATGGTGAGCGGCGCCGGGTCGGTGGCAGTGTCGGCCCGGCCGATCTTGCCAAATACGCGCCGGACTTCCGGCAACGTGCTTATGAGCTTGTCGGTTTGTTGCAACAGTTCCTGTGCCTTGCCGATGGATATGCCCGGGAACGTAGTGGGCATGTACATGAGATCACCTTCGTCCAGGTCCGGCATGAACTCGGAGCCCAATTGCATCATTGGCCAGATTCCCAGCACAACGATAGCGCCGGAGACCGCCAATACCTGTTTGGGTTTCTCCAGTACCCAGTTGATCATAGGTTGGTAAGTGTTTACCAGGAAGCGGTTGACGGGATTTTCGTGTTCCGGCGTAACATGGCCGCGAATAAAGTAGCCCATCAACACCGGGACCAGGGTTATAGACAGGCCTGCCGCAGCGGCCATGGCATAGGTCTTGGTAAAGGCCAGCGGCGCAAACAATTTGCCTTCCTGGGCCTCGAGAGTGAACACCGGCAGAAAGCTGAGTGTGATGATCAGCAGTGAGAAGAACAGCGGTGGCCCCACTTCCCGGGTTGCTTCACCGATAATTCGCCAGCGATTGTCATCGGTCAGTGGCTCGCGCTCGATATGTTTGTGTACGTTCTCAATCATGACAATGGCGGCATCGACCATGGCGCCTATAGCGATGGCAATGCCGCCCAGTGACATAATGTTGGCGTTAATGCCTTGTTGGTACATGATTATGAAGGCGGTCAATATTCCCAGTGGCAGGCTGACGATAACCACAAGAGATGAGCGCAAATGAAACAGGAATACCGCGCAAACCAGGGCGACAACAATGAATTCTTCCACGAGCTTGCCGGCCAATGTGCTCACTGCCCGATTGATAAGGCTGGAGCGATCATAGGTTTCAACGATTTCGACGCCCTGGGGCAGGCCCTGCTTCAGCTTCTCAATCCTGGCCTTGACGCCTTTTATGGTAGTCAGTGCGTTTTCGCCAAAGCGCATGACGATAATGCCGCCCACTACTTCCCCCTGGCCGTCAAGATCGGCAATGCCTCGCCGCATTTGCGGGCCAAGACGAATATGGGCAACATCTTTTAGCAAAATTGGCGTTCCCTGTTTGTTTACGCCAAGCGGTATGCGTTCGAGATCATTAATAGACTGGATATAGCCGGTCGCACGAACCATGTATTCGGCTTCAGCCATTTCGATTACCGAGCCGCCGGTTTCCTGGTTGGCGTTCTTGATGGCCATGCTGACGCGTGATAATGGCAGGCCGTAGGCGCGCAGCCGGTCCGGGTCCAGTGCTACCTGGTATTGCTTGACCATGCCGCCGACGGTGGCAACTTCCGATACGCCGGGTACGGTCTGCAGTTCATATTTCAGAAACCAGTCCTGCAGTGATCGCAACTGGGCAAGATCGTGTGTTCCGGTTCTGTCGACCAGGGCATATTCATAAATCCAGCCGACACCGGTCGCGTCCGGACCCAGTGTCGGTCGAGCCGAATCCGGCAACCGACTGGCAACCTGGCTGAGGTACTCGAGTACACGCGTACGCGCCCAGTAGGGATCGGTGTCTTCGGCAAATATGATGTATACATAGGAGTCGCCAAAGAATGAGTAACCGCGAACGGTAACGGCACCCGGAACCGACAGCATCGCCGTGGTCAACGGATAAGTAACCTGGTCCTCGACAACTCTTGGCGCTTGCCCAGGATAGGAAGTTTTGACAATAACCTGGACGTCAGACAGATCCGGAATGGCATCGAGCGGTGTATTCTTGGCGGCGAAAATTCCCCAGCCGATCAGCAGACCGGTCAGCAGCAATACCATGAATCGATTATTGAGCGACCAGTCAATGAGTCTGTTAATCATTGAGGTAGCTCCTGGTGCTGCATCTTGTCGATGCTGTTGATAACGTAGCCATCATCCACTGGTTCCAGGGTAAAACTGACATGATCGCCGGGCTTGAACCGGCTGATGTCCACGCCATGCTTGTACCTGAAATCCATTACCATGGATGGCCAGCCCAGCGACTGGATAGGGCCGTGTTCCATATTGATTTTATGTTCGTCAGGCTTGAGCGCCTTGATTGTGCCCATGCCCTCGATAACCATGTCTTCGCCCCCGCCGATCTTGCTGTCAGCGGAAGAGGTTGTTGTTTTGGTTTCGGACATGCGGGTGAGGCTGGCTTTCAGGCTGGCTTCGGAATCAATGAGGAACTGGCCGGAGGTTACGACGGCGTCTCCCTGTTCAAGCCCGGCGATAACTTCGACGTTATCACCGGATTCAACCCCGACAACGATATTGCGCGGTGCAAATCGTCCCTCTCCCTTGTTGATAATGACGCGGGTGTTCTGGCCGGTGCGAATCAGCGCTTCGCGGGGAATGACCAGGACTTCGCGGGTGGCACCGCCGAATATCGTGACGTCGGCGTACATATTCGGCTTTAATGCTTCGTTTATGTTATCGAACTTGAGCCTTACCTTGAGTGTCCGTGTCTTGGCATCGAGTTGCGGATAGATGTAGTCTACCTTGCCTTCCCAGACCTTGCCGGGAAGGTAGGACAATCGAACTTCTGCAGGTTGGGAGGATTTTACCCAGTCCGCCTGTTGTTCAAACACTTCGGCCTGTATCCAGACCGTGGAAAGATCGGCCAGCGTCATGACATCGGTAGCCGGTTTGACGTACTTGCCTTCGCGTACCATTAGCGCGGACACAACCCCGTCCTGGGGTGCATACACGGTAATGCGTTGTTGCGCCTTGCGTGTTTTCTGCAACTGGTTTATTTGGCCACTGGAGATACCCAGTGCTTTCATGCGGTCACGTGAAGCCCTGATCAGTGATTCACTGTTGGTAGTCAAGGCTTCAAGATATTCTTCCTGGGCATTGACCAGTGCCGGTGAGTATACAGCAAACAACGGCGCCCCCCGTTTGACATGCTCGCCTTCACTTTTGACATGAAGTTTTTCAATCCAGCCATCAGTGCGCAGGTGTATGTGACTGACCCGGGTTTCGTCATGATCAACATAACCCACGGTATCAATGCGGCGCCACAATTTATCAAGCTGGATGGTGGCGGTACGAACGCCAAGGTTCTGGACAACGGCTGGCGATATCTTCACATCAGCACCACCTCCATCATCGTAAATGGCTATGTAGTCCATGCCCATTTCATCCTTCCTCGGTGCGTCGGATGTAATGGTTGGCTTGTGCGGGTGGCGGTAGTACAAGATTTTTCGTTCGGCAGATGTCTCATCGGCGCCGCCTTGGGTTTCGACCTTTTTCTCGACCAGTTCCATGCCGCATATGGGGCAGTTACCGGGCTGGTCGCGAATGATCTGGGGATGCATAGGGCAAACATATTTTGGATCAAGATGTTTGACCGCATGTTCGGCCGCCGATTCTTTTTCTGGACCGGGCCCGGTGGTTGAAGCGGGTTCATTTTCAGTGCATGCCGCGATCGACACGGCAATACCGATAAGCAGTAAAGCGTTGAGGCGGTTCATAGGTTTTCACCTCCAAGGTAAATCAGGTCAGCCTGGGCCTTGGCCCAGTCGGTTTGCAGGCGTAAATGTTGCAACCCGGTTTCGAGTTCCATGACGCGGGCGCGCATCAGATCGGTGAACTGTCCGCGATCGCTTTGATAGGCTCGTAATGCCGCATTGGCATTGGCCCGCGCCTGGGGCACAAGATTGTCAGTGTAGTTGTCAATGCGCATGCCAATATGTCGATAAGCAGCATTTACACTTTCGACCTGCTGGCGCAGCATGCGTAGCATGTCGTCCTTGTTAAGCATGGCGGCACTGTAGGATGATTCGCCGGCGTCTACTTCCTGGCGCTGTCGACCGCCGAACAGCGGGAGGTCCAGCATTAATACCGCTGACGCCATGTCTTCCAGCGGGCGCCCATCCGGGTAGTTGCCTTCGCGTCTGCCATAAGTCAGGTCGATGGTAACCGAGGGTTTGTAACCGGCCCGGGCCAGGTCAATCTCGGCTTTCCTCGCGTCAATCATGGCATCCATTTCACGAATAGCCGGGTGTTGCGGCAACCCATCAACGATATCGTTGACAAGTTTGATGCCGGGCAAGGTCGGGCAACTTTCCGGCAACGGCCGTTGGCTGTCGGTGTCGCCGACGTAGCGAGCCAGCATTGCGCGGGCCTGGTCTGCCTGGATACGTACCTGGTGTTGTCGGTCTTCGAGCCGACTCCATTCCAGCGATGCCTGCAGCACGTGCTGCTGGTTGCTGCGGCCGGCTGCATACTGCAGTTCTGTAACACGTTGCAGTTGTGCAAACAGGCCCTTGTTCTTTTCAATTATGTGATCGGCTTCTTGCCAGTAATACAGGTCAAGCCAGGCCTTGCGTACATTTCGAATCAGTTCCTGTTCTCGATTGGATCGACGCGCACTGGCGGAGCTGGCCTTGGCCAGCATGCCATCACGTTTTGCATCCAGCGCACCAAAGGAGGGAAACATTTGCTGCAAGCCGATCTGCTGTTGGGTCATAACCGATTGATCCAGTTCCCAGGTATCTGTGGGGACATTCATGGCGGCCAGCTTAAGCTTGGGATCGGGCAGGCTGTCAGCGGCTTTGCTGCGTTGGGTCCAGCCAAGCGTTTCCTGTTCAAGCGCCTTGAGCGAAACATCGTGCTTGAGTGCCAGCAATACGGCTTCATCAATGGTCAATATGCTGCCGGCAAAGCCTGGCGCCGCCCATAGCGTGCCTGCTACTACAGCGATTAATAATCTTGTTTTGTTCATGTTGCCAGCCCTTCGACGGGGTGATGTGAATGTTGATGGCGACCGTTTTGATCGGCGCGATCAATTATCGGGTCCGGTCAAAACCGGTTTCCCGTTGTACGAAGGAGGTTAGCGCCTGGGGGGCTGGCTGGTATCGTGATGCGGGCAGCTGTGCGGGACAGCTGTCGAGGACTGTGCGTTACCAGACGCGGATCTTTCCGTGTGCATGGGGCAATGGGTCAGGCCGGCGACATGGTGCGCAGCCTTGCAATCGCTGCAATTCTTTTCGCAACCGTCTTTGCCCGGCTGGCTGCCGTCAGCCTGTTTGTGGTGAGGGCAGTCACTGCCGTCAGCCATGGTTATTTTGTCGCTTTGCATCTTGGCGCAATGGGTGTCGACAGCCTCCTGTTTCATTGTGCCGGCATAGGCACCACCCAGCGGCGCTACGGCGATCGCCAGCATCAGGGTAAAACGAAGAATGTTCAGGAAGCGCTTCATGCAGGCACCGTAATAGTTGCCATAAATCTTGTCAATCAATAACTCAGTATCGACGGTCCTGAATATAGCCCAGCGGCGTCGTCACTGTACCCGGAGTCTTTGAGTTCATACTGGCGGAAAAGTTCCCCGCCAGGGACACGGCATTTCAGCCCTGCTTCATGACTGATGGGCCCTCGGTCAGCACGTAGTCACGGAATGCCATGGCAGCGGGAGACAGTCGTTTGCCCTGTCGATGGACCACGTACCAGTGCCTCAGAATCGGGAAAGATTGGGCATCAAGAATTGCCAGGCGCCGGGTTTCCAGTTCCAGGGTCAGGGTATGGATTGATACAATACCTAGCCCGAGACCGGCCTCCACGGCCTGCTTGATGGCCTCGTTACTGGTCATCTCCATGCCGGTGGTGAGGTGTACGCCTTGCTGGGAGAAGAAGCGCTCCATGGCGATTCGGGTGCCGGATCCGGGTTCGCGTACCACGAAAGTCTCCTGCTGCAAGCGAGACATGGGGATATCCTGTTCTGATACCAGCGGGTGGTCGGGTGGCCCGATAACTACCAACGGGTTGTCCATAAACGGTTCAGTGACCAGATCCAGGCCTTCTGGTGGTTTTCCCATAATGACCAGGTCAGTCTCGTTGTTGATCAGTTGATCCAGCAGGCTGCGACGATTGGTGACATCAAGACTAATGGTAATATCGCTATGTTGCCTGGAAAAATCAGCCAGCAGTCGCGTAGCAAAATAATTGGCTGTACTGGCGACGGAGACCGACAATCGGCCGCCCCGAACACCTTTGAGGTTCTCCAGCACTTCCCCGGCTTCATTCAATAACCTGTTGATTTCCTGGGAGTAATTATAGAATTCATGACCCGCATCGGTGAGATAGGTTTTTTTGCCCATTTGTTCAAACAGTGGCAAACCCAGGTTCTCTTCGAGCTGTTTCACCTGCATGGAGACTGCGGGCTGGCTTAAATGCAGCTCCTGGGCGGCTTGGGTGTAGCTCAAATGGCGCGCCACGGATCGAAATACCTGCAATTGTCTAAAAGTTATATTCATTTTCGAAATATATAAATAAATCCTTATGAGAGCAATCAAAAATACTGAATATACTTTATGATTCCCCTCCGTATACTTGCCGCACTAATTTCCTGCGCACACCTTATTCTTGTCCGGGTAATTTGTGGGAAGGTAGAGATTAACTAACTGACTAGCTATTAGGAGGCCTGTCAATGGCTAAGAAATATGATGCGGGTGTAAAAGAATACCGCGAAACGTACTGGATGCCGGAATATACTCCACTGGATACTGATATCCTGGCATGCTTTAAAGTTACACCTCAGCCTGGTGTACCTCGTGAAGAGGTTGCTGCTGCGGTAGCTGCCGAATCTTCAACCGGTACCTGGACCACTGTATGGACCGACCTGCTGACTGACCTTGATCACTACAAAGGTCGTGCTTATGCCATCGAAGACGTACCGGGCGACGACACCTGTTTCTATGCTTTTGTTGCCTACCCCATCGACCTGTTTGAAGAAGGCTCAGTTGTAAACGTACTGACCTCTCTGGTTGGTAACGTATTCGGCTTTAAAGCTCTGCGTGCTCTGCGTCTGGAAGATATTCGCTTCCCAATCGCTTACGTAATGACCTGTAATGGACCACCTCAGGGTATCCAGGTTGAACGCGACATCCTGAACAAATACGGTCGTCCGCTGCTGGGTTGCACCATCAAGCCGAAGCTGGGCCTGTCTGCGAAGAACTACGGTCGTGCTTGTTACGAAGGTCTGCGCGGCGGTCTTGACTTCACTAAGGATGATGAAAACGTTAACTCACAGCCATTCATGCGCTGGAAGCACCGTTTTGACTTCGTTATGGAAGCTATCCATAAAGCTGAAGCCGAAACTGGCGAACGTAAAGGTCACTACCTGAACGTTACAGCTCCTACTGCTGACGAAATGATGCGTCGTGCTGAATACGCACACGAAATCGGCGCGCCGATTATCATGCACGACTTCCTGACTGGCGGTTTCTCTGCCAATACCCAGCTGGCTCAGTGGTGTCAGGAAAAAGGTATGCTGCTGCACATTCACCGTGCCATGCACGCGGTACTCGACCGCAATCCGCACCACGGTATTCACTTCCGTGTACTCGCCAAGTGTCTGCGTCTGTCCGGTGGTGACCACCTGCACTCAGGTACGGTTGTTGGTAAGCTGGAAGGCGACCGCGACGCAACCCTGGGCTGGATCGATATCATGCGTGATTCCTTTATCAAGGAAGATCGTAGCCGCGGTATCTTCTTTGATCAGGACTGGGGCTCAATGCCTGGTGTTATCCCGGTTGCTTCCGGTGGTATTCACGTATGGCACATGCCAGCGCTGGTTAGTATCTTCGGTGACGATTCCTGCCTGCAGTTCGGTGGCGGTACATTGGGTCACCCATGGGGTAACGCTGCTGGCGCTGCTGCCAACCGCGTCGCTGTTGAAGCGTGTGTTGAAGCTCGTAACATGGGCCGTGAACTTGAGAAGGAAGGTAAGGACATTCTTACCAACGCCGCCAAGTCCAGTCCGGAGCTTAAAGCTGCAATGGAAACCTGGAAAGAAATCAAGTTCGAATTCGACACCGTTGACAAGCTGGATGTTTCTCACAAATAAGAAACTTTCAATGTCAACACCGGGGCGTGCATTGCCCGCCCCGGCATGAATTCGAAATTAACTTTAGGAGTAAATCACAATGAGTGATATGCAAGACTACAATTCAAGTTTAAGTGATGCGGCACAAAGCCGTCGGTTTGAGACTTTCTCTTATCTGCCGCCACTGAGCAAGGAATCTGCTCGTGCCCAGATTCAGTACATCGTAGACAAGGGCTGGAACCCATCTATCGAACATACTGAGCCTGAAAATGCCGCTGGTTCTTACTGGTACATGTGGAAGCTGCCAATGTTCGGCGAAACCGACGTTGACGCTATCCTGGCTGAACTGGACAACTGTCACAAAGCTCACCCTAACAACCACGTGCGTCTGTTAGGTCTTGACAACTTTGCCCAGTGTGCCGGTACAGCAATGGTTGTTTACCGTGGTGTTGCTGTTTAAGTAGCCGGGGTTAAACCGAAAAATAAAAAGGCCCCTGCTGCGTCATGTGGTCAGGGGCCTTTTTTATTGAATAATACAGGTATATTGAGACAATCATGTCAAGACCGCCCAGAACATCACAGTCAGACAGATATATTGGTATTGATGAAGACCTTTTTGCCGGCATGACTACCATCGGCAAAATGATTCGAGATGCATGGGTATTTGGCCTGATTGAAGAAACAGAAACCTGCAAAGGCTGGAACCTGGCCGGGATTAATGTTTTGCTGGACAAGGTTAATGCCGAATGGGACAAGTATGGTTGCCTGGTCAGCCGTTTGCCCGCAGAGTTATTTGAGCGACACCAGCGGATTCACGGAGAAGCCGTGGAAAAGGCCCGCGAACTGGGCTGGGATGGTGACTATGAAACTCATAGCGATACGTAAATGCATCGAGTCTATTAATTATTGTTAATCAAATATTAACCAAGGTGTGTCATGGAAACTACAGTTGATCCACAACAGTACGTAATTAAAGCAGAGCCCTACTTTGAACCCGTTGGCAACGAAATTGAGTTGTACGAGGCGGCTTATAACGCGCGCATGCCAATGATGCTGAAAGGTCCAACCGGTTGCGGAAAATCACGTTTTGTTGAATACATGGCGTGGAAACTGAAGCGACCGCTTATTACCGTTGCCTGTAATGAAGATATGACCGCCTCAGATCTCGTGGGTCGTTTCCTGCTGGATAAGGACGGCACCAAGTGGCAGGATGGCCCGCTGACCACAGCAGCGCGTATCGGCGCTATTTGTTACCTGGATGAAGTGGTGGAAGCTCGCCAGGATACTACAGTTGTCATTCACCCGTTGACTGACCATCGTCGCACCTTGCCGCTGGATAAAAAAGGTGAGCTGATCGAGGCGCACCCTGATTTCCAGCTGGTTATCTCTTATAACCCGGGTTACCAGTCTTTAATGAAGGATCTGAAGCAATCCACCAAGCAACGCTTTGGCGGCCTGGATTTTGATTATCCGGTTGAAAATATTGAAGTGCAGATCGTTTCCAGGGAATCCGGTGTTGACAAGGAGACCGCAGGCAAACTGGTACAGATTGCACATCGCGCCCGCAACCTGAAGGGCCATGGCCTGGATGAAGGTATTTCAACCCGTCTGCTGGTATACGCGGGACAGCTGATAAACAAGGGTATTGATGCCCAGGCAGCCTGCAGCATGACCATGGTTACACCATTAACCGACGATCCGGATATGCGTGATACACTGAACGCGGCTGTACAGACATTCTTTGGATGATTTAATAAAACATGTATCCGCAAATTTAACCCGAACGACGCGAAGAATTTTAATGTATTTTTGACGTACATTTGTGTTTATAGGCGGAAAAGTTTATTACTGGATGCAAAGATGTGAGTCATGAGCATTAAACTCGAAGATTACGAAGAACAGTTGAAAGATGTCGCGCCGGAAGTGCGTGATGTATTGGCTGGCACGTTTCATGAGGCCGCGCGTATCATGTCGCCCACCGGGCTGGAGGCCTATCTGACAGGTGCCAAGGCCATGTGCAACCTGGGTCGTGGTTCAGACCTTGTCATCACTTATTTGCAGGAAATGCCGCTGGTTGCCAAGGAGTGTGGCGAAGACGTTATTGATGACTGCATTACTGCTGCCATGAAACTGTCTTCCATGACCTCCGGCGGAGTCATCATGCTGATGTTTGCCAGTCTGCCGTCGGCTGCCCGTCATCTGGGTGATGGCCAGTTGCTTCGTGGCTACCTGACCTTTATTCACCAGTTCGCATCCACAGCAGCCCGTGGATTACGCCCGATGCTGAATCACATGGATGATTTGCTGGACAAGCTGACGCTGAGCGGACTGCGTCGCTGGGCCAACTTTGGCGCCCAGGCTTACCGCAGGGACTTTGATAACCTGATAAGTTACTTCAATCTTGAATCCGCTGATTCAAGGGCCATGTTGCAGAAAGAACGTCGCGGCGTTCTGTTCATCAAGGTGCAACGGAAACTGAATTTTTATCTGCGCGCCTTGTGGGGCCGTGATTTTTTCCTGCGCCCTACAGGGGCTGATTACACGGATTTTCGTCCCTACATTGAACACCGAATTCTGCATATGCCGGACGCGGTAGACCATATTGGCCCTGAAGACAACCGGGTTGAAGGCCTGGAGCTTTATCGCGCTACTGCGGCGCACATGGCTGCGCATATGTGCTATTCCACTTCAGCCATCTCTGCTGAACAGCTGAGTCCTGCGCAAATGTTTTTTATCGGCCTTATGGAAGACGCGCGCATTGAATACAAGGCTGCGAAAGATTTTCCGGGTCTGAGAAAGTTGTGGACAACCCTGGCCAAGATTGCTGATGACGATGAAGAGCCCGAGCATCCTGCGATGCTGGAGCTGGAACATATCGCGCATATGTTGCTGGATGACAATGTTACTACCAATGACGCCGAGGTAGCCGAATTCGTCAAGCGGTTCCATGCTGAAATCGAGGAAAAACAGGACGATAATAATTACTCATGGCACATGGGTCTGGAGCTGTTCAACCTGTTCTCTGCACGTAAAAACGTCCCCAGCCTGCGCATACTGGAACGTATTCGCATTCCCTATCGTGATGACAATCGCTTTATCTGGGAATTCGAGGAATTCGACATGAATGTCGAATTCGAATACATGGCCGCCAGTCAGCGCCAGGTTCGCCGTATCATGAATATCATGGAAATGGCCAATGAAGTGGATTGCGAACTGGCGGGTGATGACGCCCAGGAAATCTGGATTTGCCCGGATGAAATGTTCCCTTACGAAGACGATCTTTCTGATACACAGAAAAGCTTTAACGACATGTGGGGCAAGGAGCCTATTTCAGATCCGTTCCATTATCAGGAATGGGACTACCAGATTCAGTTGCATCGTCCCGACTGGGTAACAGTATATGAGCGTCGTCAGCCGAAGGGCAACCCGGAAGATATCAACGATATTCTCGATGCCTATAAACCCGTAGCACACCGCATCAGGCAGATCATCGATCTGCTGACACCGGCAGGTGTACAGCGCGTGCGTGGTCTTGAGGATGGAGATGAGCTTGATCTTAACGCCGCTGTTGATGCAATGATTGCCATTCGCATGGGTGAGCAGCCCAGTCCCCGTATTACCATGCGCAATGTGCTCAACACGCGCGATCTGTCTGTGGTTGTGCTTATGGATCTTTCCGAGTCAACGAATGAACCAATGGGTGGTTCCGACAAGACCGTTCTGCAGCTGACCCGTGAGGCCGCTACACTGGTAGCGACCGCCATTAATGGCATCGGTGACCCGTTTGCGTTGCATGGCTTTGCCTCTGATGGCCGTCACGATGTGCAGTATTTCCGTTTTAAAGACTTTAACCAGCACCTTGATGATGACTGCAAGTCACGTCTTGCGGGAATGAAAGGCGGTCTTTCTACGCGCATGGGAGCAGCACTGCGCCATGCCGGCTATCATCTGCTGAAGCAGCCGGAACGTCGCAAGCTCATCCTGTTGGTGACGGATGGAGAGCCGGCTGATATTGATGAGCGCGATCCACAGCATCTTCGTCACGATACCAAGAAGGCGGTGGAGGAGCTCTACAGTGCCGGTGTGCTTACCTATTGCCTGACGCTGGATGAGCATGCCGACGCCTATGTGAAACGTATATTCGGCGAGAATAATTATACGATTATTGATAACGTTGACCGTTTGCCCGAGAAGCTGCCACAGCTGTTTGCAAGCCTGACGTCATAATGCGATGATATTAAAGCTTTAGCGTGCTCGTATTGACCCTGTGGTTGTTATACCGAGACTTGTATCTCGTCTGTTCACATGCAGGATGTGTCTATTGACTTGATTATTATGTCAGAATACAACTACATCAATAACACGAGTTCTCTGGTTGTTTCGGTGCAGGGGCGTTAGGTTCTCGCATGTATGACCGCCTGGACGATATCCCGGTACTGGCGTCGCGCCAGCGCAAGGTTGTTGCTGCACATTACAATCATGTTCAGAAGGCGCTCAAGCGCCTGGGACCGGAAATCCGCCTGTCTCTCCCCGGGTTAAAACACCTTGATCTCATCATGCAGAAGAACGCCTGGATAATAGTAGACCGGGTGTTAAACGATTATCCTGTCGTTGCCTGGACCGGTTTTGAAGTGCAGGGGAGAGACAGTTTGCATGAAGATATAGGGTGCGAGATAAAATTCTACCATGCCAATGCCAGTATGATCATGAACCGTGCGCTGGAAGCCATGGACTTGATGCTGGGAGAGCAGCTTGGTGAACTCGACGATATGAGGCCGGCATCGGTTATTTCAATCAACAAGGACCGGAAGTAGGCAGACCGTGTCAATGTACTGTTTTCTGTTCAATTAAAATTACGAGAGGTAATTGTGAATACCGCTAATGACAAACGCCTTCCATCATTGCGAATCATGGCCCAGCTCATATTCTGGAGCCGATGGTTGCAGGCGCCGTTATACCTTGGCCTGATTGTTGCCCAGGGTGTGTATGTCTACCATTTCATGATTGAGCTCTGGCACCTGGTGCACGATGCTGCTGCTGCGTCTGAAACAAAAATCATGCTCAGCGTCTTGGGCCTGATTGACGTTGTCATGATTGCCAACCTGTTGATTATGGTCATTATTGGCGGCTATGAGACCTTTGTCTCAAGGCTGAATATCAAGGAGCACCCGGACCAGCCCGAATGGCTGTCTCATGTCAATGCCGCCACTATGAAGATCAAGCTGTCCATGGCACTGATTGGCATATCATCAATACACCTGCTCAAGACGTTCATCAATGCTGAGCACATGCAAAACGATACCATCATGTGGCAGGTGTTGATCCACTTGACATTTATTCTCTCAGCCATTGCCATGGCGGTCACTGATCGTATCATGACCAGAACCATTCTCGAGGCGCACGGAACCGTAGCGCACGACTGAGATTATGACGGAAACCGTAATTGACCTTATTCGTCACGGTGAGCCGGTTGGAGGCCGTGCTTACCGGGGCCACGGAGTTGATGACCCCCTGAGCGAGAAAGGCTGGCAACAGATGTGGTCTGCTGTCGGCGAAACATATTCCTGGCAAAAATTGTTTACCTCGCCGATGAGTCGTTGCCGTGAGTTTGCCGAAGCGCTGGCCAGGCGAACCGGCGCGATCGTTATTGTTGATGATCGCCTGAAGGAGATCGGTTTCGGCGCCTGGGAGGGTCGGACGCCGGAACAAATTCAGGCAACCGACCCGGATGAGTATGCCGGTTTTTACCGGGACCCGGTGAATAATCGTCCGGAAGGTGCGGAGCCGCTGCAGGGTTTTCGAAGCCGTGTGGTCGATGCCTATGAAAACATCCTTGCCGACAGTGACGCCGGGCGTATCTTGGTGGTGACACACGCGGGCGTAATACGAGCGTTGATGACCCATGTGTTGCAGGCACCGGAGGCTGCCATGTACCGGATCAAGGTAACCAACGCTTCAATTACTCGCATAAGATATCGGGACAATATTCCCACCATCGAATCCCATGGAAATACATCCGTCTGATTTGTCGCGATACCGGTAAACATGCCATGACTGATAAGTGGCCATGATTCGCCGATAGGGGAATCATTGGTGCTATGGCCATGCTGACCGGCTTTCACCTATATTGGCAACAAGGGAGTTGATCTGCAATTACAGTGGAAGCAATAATGAAAACAAGTCATCCAGCTCTGGGAAACAGTCCCGACTGTAAAGAACCTGCCCGAAGTAGCGATATATCGAGACTCAAGGCACGCATGCCGGACAAGCAGTCCAGGAGTTTTGTTGTCAGCGATATTCCGTTCCAGAATGGCATGTTTCTGTTGTCTGCTATTCCTGACATGCCGGCTTTGGGCACCAGGATGGAATTGATGCTGGAGTCGGAGGCCGGTCAGGGCGCGCGTGCCGTAGAGGCAGTAGTTGCGTGTCGCACCAGCCACGGATTCGGCATTGAGATTATCCGTTAACTCTGACCGCATGGAGGGCGCTCGCTCGCGTATCGTTTTTCGTCGAATTGCCTGCGCCGCACCAGGTCAGCGCTATATCGCAATATCCGGTCCAAATAAAAATAAGGGGAAGCATATGCTTCCCCGTCTGAAATTACCGCTTATAATAGCTATTAATAATAATATCTAGTTCTGATGATAGAACGGTCCTTCTGTTGTGGTGTTGCCACCAGCATCAGTAGAGCTGACGTAATACTCATAGAGTGCACCGTTTGAACCCTGGAATGACATGTAATGTGAGGTCACCATGGTACTGTTGGAATAGGTGCCGCAGCAGGTGAATGTCACAACAGAATTCGACGGGATGTCGGTAGTCCAGCTGATGGCAAAGCTTGGTCCATTCAGATCAAGCGATGTCACGTTGCTGATTACCGGGCCGGCGGTGCCACCGCCACCACCACCTGCCGTGACTGTAACAGTCTGGCTGCTAGTGCTGATTGCGCCCTGGTTGTCAGTAACAGTGAGGCTGACCTGGTAGCTGTTGGCGCTGGCGTAGCTGTGACCGATGGTTACGCCGGAGCCGTTGGCACCATCACCGAAGTTCCAGGCGTAGCTGACTATACTGCCGTCGGAGTCGGTGCTGGCACTGGCGTCGAAGCTGCAGTTTAGGTCTGTACAGTTATAACTGAAGCTTGCTGTCGGCGGGTTGTTGGTCGGTGTGCTGCCACCACCCAGTGCAATCCACGCATCACGCGCCTGGATCAGGCCGAAACCGTAGGCGGAATCACGACCGGCTGCGCCAAGATCCAGGGCAGTGTTCTGAATGGCTGTGCGGATCTGGTCGTTGGTCAGTGACGGGTTGGCACTCCAGATAACGGCCGCTGCGCCGGATACATGGGGCGTGGCCATGGATGTGCCATCCCAGGCTTCGTAACCGCTGTCCGGCTGGGTTACGGTATTCACAACGCTGCCATTCTGGCCCAGGTTATTGGCAATAATCAGTTGGCCATCTTCCTGTGACAATGAGATCGCCGGAATGGCTGATGTGTTGCCTGTGCCCAGCGTACCGGCAAAGCCACCGGCTACATTATTATAGATAATCACAGCAGTGGCGCCGGAGTTTTGTGCATTCATGACCTTGTCGTAGAAACTGACAACGCCGCGCTCACACATGACTACCTTGCCTGACCAGGCACCGGTGGCGTCACACAGGCCACCGTTGGCAACGGCACCCGAGCCGCTGCCCTGGGCGGCGAACTCGATGGCGCTGCCGGTGTAGGTGGAACCGTTAACGGTAATAGTGCTGGTCGCTTTCCATGGCACGCTGCTCAGAATGCCAACACCCGGAGCGGCAATTTCAACAGCAGAGTTTTGCTGTGAGAAATCGGCGACCACGTTATTTGAGTCAACTGCGGCAACAGAAACAACTGACGCATAAGAAGCCGGGTAGCTCTTGCGGGTATTGCCATCATTGCCGGCGGCAGCGATGGACAACACGCCGTTGGCATAGGCCGCGGCGAAGGCGTTGTCTTCAGCCTTGCTGCTGAAGGTGCCGCCAAGACTCATGCTGATAATGTTTGCACCAGCGGCCTGGCAGCGTTGCGCTGCATCAACCAGATCAGAACTGTATGACCAGCCACAAGACGGGCCATCAAATACCTTGACGATATACAGTGATGTCTTGCCGGGCGACACACCGACCACGCCGGTGTTGTTGTTGGCGGCAGCAATGGTGCCGGCAACGTGACTACCGTGTCCGCAGGTATCGGTATCCCATCCTGCCGGGTAACCGCCTACCAGGTTAACGCCGGCGAAGTCTTCATGACCGGCGTGAATCCCGGAGTCAATGATACAGACCAGGCGACCGGAACCTGTGGGTGCGCCGCTGTCGATGACGTTGTCATGATCTGTGTCCCAGATGTCCCGTGCCTGGACCTTGTCGATACCGTAGGGCACGGTTTGTGCTGATGGGTAACGCTTCGGGTCGGCTTCAATGAGTGTGACGTTGGGATTGTTGCGTAACCCGCTCAGGGCGCCGGTTGGCACGCTGGCCGCGAACGCATTGATATGGGAAAAGTGATAATGCACCTTGGCATTGGCATTGCCCAGTTGCTGTTGCACCTGGGCAGCCTTGCCCTTGTTATAGTGAATCCATACCCGTTCGCCCGGATTGTTTCCCGCTGCCGAAGCGGACTGGAAGCCGGCGAGCAAAAGCAGTGACGTCGACAGCGTCACTAAAAGCGTTTTCATTTCAAGCTTCATTCTGCTTACTCCTGAATTATTGTTGATGATTTGTCCAATAAGGTTTTGCGAAACCCCTTGGCTCGGCAGAAAGCGGCAGCATGGATGAACGGGACACAGGTTCGGCCGTTTGCACGCTCTTGCCAGCGGGTAGTATGGCGAACATGATCAACTATGTACAGTTCATGTGGTTATAATGTATCTTGATTCCCTGGCTGGACGGAACCGTGACCGGGCCAGGATCGGAAAATTTCAGGGGACGTGACTTGCGATAGACCAGAGACAACGATACATTGCAGCCCGAGTTCGATAGTGCAAACCGGGCGAGGCTGCCGGGTTGATCAAACAGGTGAGATTATGCAATTGGCTGTAACGTACGCGCGTGAAGCGGGCGTGTTGAGAATCATGCTGGCCATGCTGGCCATTGCCGTAATTGCTTCGGCCCCGTTTGCCGGTGATCACGCAATCACCGAGGGTTGGGCCATGATACCAACTGTGGTTGTGCCGGCCACGGTTCCCATCGTGTTTTTTGTTCTGTGGTTGGACGCGCTGATGGCGGCCGTGTTTCGCGCCGACGCGGTGGATGACGAGGTCCGCAGGGTGCGCTTCGGTAATATCGTCAAGGCAGACATCATTCTCGTCAGCGTATTGACGCTGTCGTGGTTACCCTATTTCTATTCAGTACTGGCCGTGTGATCGATTGACAGATCCGGTTCGGTCAGCCCGGGGCGTTTTTATGAGTGAAGAAAAATCTGTACCGGCTGGCCCGATTCCGGTGGATATCAGGCTGCGCCAGAAGGCGCGCCTGCTTGAAATCGATTTCAATGATGGCAGCCAATTCAAGTTGCCTTGCGAGTACCTGCGGATCTTCTCGCCCTCGGCCGAGGTCAAGGCGGCAGTGGCGCGTGGCGAGATAGTTCATGGCAAACGAGACGTGAATATCACCGGCATTACCCCTGTCGGTCATTACGCGATACAGCTGGTATTTGACGACGGCCATGACACCGGTGTGTATTCGTGGAAAACCCTTTACGAACTGGGTCAGCAGCAGGACGGCAAATGGTCGACTTACCTGCAACAGCTTGAGCAAACCGGGCTGGATCGCGGCGAAGCAGGCAAGGGCCCACGTCGTATCACCTTGCTGTATTTTGTCAGTCTGCCAAAGGAACTGGGCAAGGAAACCGAGCAACAACAATTGCCTGATTCGGTGATCACCGTAACTGACCTGGTGGAGTGGCTGAAAAAACGTGGTGACAACTGGCAGCAGGCACTGTCGCGCTATGACCTGATCATTACCGTTAACAAGCAGTTTGCTGAATCGGATACACCCATCGATAACGGTGACGAAATCGCCATTGTACCCAAAGGCTGATGATTCAATCGGTCAGTCCAGGTCATCGGGGCTGTTAATATTGGCAAAGAGACCGGATTGATCGTTAAAACTGGCCGTACTCCATTGCTGAGATTGCATCCAGTTCATGACCTTGCGCTCACCCTGACCCAGGTCCGTGATTAACCTGTCGTGAAGACGGCAGCGCAGCAGGGCGATGACCGGGTGGATGCGCAGGTTATCCTCGGCCATAGCCAGGTCACCGGTCTCACCCAGTGCTTCGGACAGTCGGGTTAACAGGTCTGTCGGCAGGAAAGGCGTGTCACAGGGCGCGGTAAGTAACAACTCACTGTTACAAAACTTCATCGCCGTGGCGATTCCGGCCAACGGTCCCCAGTATTCCCCCAGGTTATCGACCAGTACCGGGTAACCGTATTGGCGATAAAACTCCACGTTACGGTTGGCGCTGATCATGATCTGATCCGTCTGCGGCTGCAGCCGTTCGATCACATGCTCTATTAACGGTTTGCCGCGAAAAATCACCGTGCCCTTGTCCTGGCCACCCATGCGCCGGCCGCGACCGCCGGCCAGGATCACGGCGGAAGCAGCCATGTCAGAACAGTTCCCGGAAACTGAAATAGGTAACGGGGTCACCGGGTTTGATCACCTGGTTTTCCCGGATGACGACCAGGCCATCTGCCCACGCGGCCGAGGAAAGAACACCGGAGCCTTGCTGGGGGTAAAGTTCTGCACTGCCGTCCGGCACAAGTCGCGCGCGGACGAATTCGCGACGCTTGTCCGGTCGCGGCCAGTCGAAGCCGGCTTTGACCGGGATGCCCGTTGGCAGCACCTTGTTGAGACCTTGCATGGTGTTGATAAATGGCCTGGCAAAAAGCAGGAAAGTGACAAAAACCGAGACCGGGTTTCCGGGCAAGCCGATGAAGTCAGTTTCGCCGATACGCCCGTAGGCGACTGGTTTGCCAGGTTTCATGGCAATGCGCCACATATCCAGCTGCCCCAGCTGCTCCAGTGCCAGTTTGACGTAATCTTCTTCGCCCACCGAAACGCCGCCACTGCTGATGATCAGGTCGGCACTCTGTGCTGCGCTTAGCAGGGCTTCCCGGGTATCGTCCAGTGTATCGGCTACACGACCCAGGTCGATGACCTCGCAACCGGCAGAACGCAGCAGGCCGGCCAGGGTGTAGCGGTTGGAGTTGTATATCTGTCCCGGCGCCAGCGCTTGGCCGGGATCAACCAGTTCATCGCCAGTGGCAAACAGGGCGACGCGAAGGCGCCGAACCACCTCAAGCTCAGCTACGCCAACCGATGCAGCCAGCCCGAGTTCCTGGGGGCGTAACAGGGTGCCGGGCTCGAGTATGATGGCCCCGGCGGTTATGTCCTCACCGGCCCGGCGAATGTTGGCGCCGGATTTCGGCGCGACGCCAATGACCACTTGGTCGTCCTGCTGCTGGCAATATTCCTGCATTACCACGGCGTCAGCGCCCGGTGGCACGGGCGCGCCGGTAAAAATGCGCGCCGCTGTACCCGGTTCCAGGTCGGTGCCGATGCTACCGGCCGGAATGCGCTGACTGACCGGCAGTGTCGTGCTGTCAGTGCTGACATCGGCGCATCGAACGGCGTAGCCGTCCATGGCACTGTTGTCATGTGGCGGCACATTGATGCCGGATTCAACTGCTGTTGCCAGGACCCGCCCCAAGGCCTGGTCCAGGGGGACGGATTCCTTGCCCGGTATGGCCCGGGCCTTGGATAACAGCAGCTCGATCGCGTCGTCAAAGCTGATCAGGTTTTGTTTTGGTGTATCACAGCATTGGGACATGGCTGGCTCTACTTTTCTTTCAGTCGCGGCAGTAATTCAGCGAAGTTACACGGCCCGTTACGAATATCCAGCTGATCCCGCAGGATTTTGTCCCAGGCGGTGTGGCAGGCCCCGGTAGATCCGGGCAGGCAGAAAATCAGGCGGCCATTGGAGGTGCCGGCAACAGCGCGGGACTGGATGGTAGAAGTGCGAATCTCCTCGTAGGACAACCAGCGAAATAATTCGCCGAAACCGACGATTTCCTTGTCAAATAAAGGGGTTACGGCCTCAGGGGTAACATCGCGGCCGGTCATCCCCGTGCCACCGGTAATCAGGATGACTTCCACTGCATCGTTTACCACCCACTGCGCTACCTGGGCGCGAATCAGGTAAGGGTTATCAATCAAAATCTGGCGATCCGCGAGGGTATGACCCTCGGCACCCAGCTTGGTGACCAGTGCTTGGCCAGAGGTGTCGGTTTCCAGGGTGCGCGTGTCCGATACGGTCAGCACCGCAATGCCGAGTGGAGAAAATTCACGAGATTTCGCTTTCATTACTGGTTTTGCCTTTCTTCAGGAAAAAAATCGGCGCCGAGTGTATCAGACCGAATTTCGGAAAATCTGATTTCGATCATAGTTTAGCCGGTTATGAATAGTTCATGATGCACCCCGGTGGCACGCAATATAAAAGAATTTCCGGAAAACAATAACTTGCGTACCTGCTGCCCAGGGTGTAATAACGCAGGCGATCAATACTTGGCAACGGGTACGCACCTGGTTTCAGGTTGTGAAAGTAACAAAAAGCGACGAAAACAAGAATATTGAGATTTCCCTGGCCCGGGACAAAGGAAAACAGGAAATATCCTGTTTTCCTGATAAGCTTGGCACTTCTAATGGAATTCACATCGGGAGTGCCCGTCCGGGTTGGTTGTCTCGCTTCATGTTGTTGAAAAAAACCTTTTTTCAGAGTCCTGGCAAAAGTGTCGTGACCGGCTTCGTCGCTATTGTCACGCTGATGCTGGTGGTATCTGTGCTTGGCATGATTCATATGCGCTCGCTCAAGCATGAGCTTGACTCCATTGTCGAAAACCATTTCGAAAAAGGCAGATTAATTGGCGCCATGCGAGTTGCCGCCCGCGAGCGCACCCTGAGTCTTTATCGAATCATTCACCTGGAAGATCCATTTGAGCGCGACGACGAATGGATACGTTTTAACGCCCGGGCAGCCATGTTTACCGGTGCTCGCACCGAATTGATGTTGCTGCCGCTCAGCGACGAAGAGAAAACAGTCCTGGAGTTCCAGGGCCGGTTTACCAGTGTGGCGGTGCCGTTGCAGAACCGGGTGGTGGACCTGGCGCTGGCCGACCGGTACGAAGCCGCTGAAATGGCGCTGGAGAAAGAGGCGATTCCGGCACAAAACCAGGTACTGGGCCAGCTGGACCTGCTGTCTGAAATCCAGCTAAGAAGTGCCAATGCCGCCGTCGGGGAAATGGGCGCTCAATACCGCACCACGCGTATCACCATGATTACGCTGATTCTGATATTCCTGCTCATTAGTATTTCGGTTGCTGCTTATATTGATCGACGATTACGCGAGGACCGACGGTCACTCCACGGCGAAAAAGAGAAGGCACAGGTTACGCTGCGCTCCATCGGCGATGCAGTCATCACCACCGATGCCGACGGAAACATTGAAACTCTCAATAATATTGCCGAGCGACTCGCTGGTTGCAGCGAGGAGGAGCTGAGAGGCAGCTCGATTGACGAAGCCTTGCCGTTCCTGCATGACAGTACCCGCTTGCCGAGCGAATGCCTGGTGAGCAGAGCCTTGTCTGAAAACACGATTGTTACCAGTTCATCCAGCCTCGTGCTATCGAGCCGTTCCGGAATTGAGTATGCGATTGAGGCCACGGCGTCGCCGATTCGGGATGATGTCAACACAATCTTTGGCGCGGTCCTGGTTTTTCGCGACGTAACTGAAGTGCGGGCCATGTCGCGTGAACTTGCGTACCAGGCCAGGCACGATGTATTGACCAATCTGTTTAACAGGCGCGAGTTTGAGGAGCGGTTGACAGAATATTTTGGTATGGCCAAGAAAGGAAAAACCGGTCATGTCCTTTGCTATCTGGATCTCGACAACTTCAAGGTTGTGAATGATACCTGTGGCCATGCTGCGGGAGATGCGCTGCTGAAACGCCTCGCCAAGTTATTGCGAAGAAACCTGCGCCGGGAAGATATCCTGGCAAGACTGGGCGGTGACGAGTTTGGTGTGATTATCGTTGATTCCGGTATTGATGATGCCAGGCAAGTTGCTACCAAGTTGCATAATGTGATCAAGGATTTTCATTTCTACTGGGAAGGGAACATATTTGAAATTGGCGCCAGTATCGGTCTTGTGGAAATCGGCATGGATGCACGCAGTATTTATGACCTGCTGCGGGCTGCGGATTTCGCCTGCTATGCCGCCAAGGACATGGGTCGCAACCAGATACAGGTGTATTCGCCGGATGACCTGGTTATGGCGCGTCGCCAGGGTGAACTGGAATGGGTGCAGCATATCAACCATGCACTGGAACAGGACCGCCTGGTGTTGTATTGCCAGGACATCACGCCACTGGATGCCCCGGGCAAGGTCAAGTACGAGTTCCTCGTGCGCATGAGGGGTGTCGACGGGGGTATTGTCGAGCCATCATCGTTCTTGCCGGCAGCGGAGCACTATAACCTTATTGTATCCATTGACCGCTGGGTAATAGACCACGGGTTCCGGATTGTATGCGCACTTGAGCCGCAGCAGCTGAAAGAAATCGACTGCTTCAATATCAATCTGTCCGGACAGTCGGTCGGTGACCCGGCGATACTTGACTATATTGTCAAGCGGTTTGAGCTCTACGAAGTAGCGCCTGAAAAAATATGCTTTGAAATTACTGAAACCGCTGCTATCGCAAACCTGGGTAGCGCCCGCAACATGATGACTATTCTGAAGGCCATGGGTTGTCGATTTGCCCTGGATGACTTTGGCAGTGGTCTGAGCTCGTTTGGCTATCTCCGGTCTCTGCCTATTGACCTGGTCAAGATTGATGGCGCGTTTGTGCGCAACATGGTATCAGACGAGACTGACCTGGCCATGGTAATTTCCATTAACCAGGTTGCCCATGCCATTGGCATCAAGACAGTTGCCGAATACGTGGAGAATCGCGAGATTTTGTTGCGCGCCAAGGAAGTGGGGATTGACTACGGACAGGGAATCCATATTGCCAAGCCCCGCGAGGCGATTGCTGATGAGCTGGGCGCCCCGGTGGTTCCGATTGCCTGGAATCCATCTATCCTGAACTAGACCGGGCTGAACTGTCGTGGCCCGGGACTCTCCATTGGGCTATTTTTTTCCGCCTGGCCGGAAGCTGGCGGGTGCACCACCATCCTGGCTCTCACCGAAAAAGAACCCGAGCATGTGATTTTCAAGTACCGAGATAGCGCGCGGGTCAGCGGTAGACAGGCCGTATTCGTTGATAATCATGGTGGCCTGCTGCAACCATTTTGCCCAACCTTCCCTGGAGATGTTTTCGTATATGCGTACGCCCAGCTCACCGGGATGAGTGGGTGCATCCAGTCCTTCCGCCTCTTTTTTCAGTACCTGGCAAAAAATCATTCGACTCATGGCGAGATTACTCGTATCAATTTAACGGTTGATTGGTGAGCCGCTGCTCTTGAGTTGCGGCCCGCCAGATTTCATAATGGGTGCTAGTGTAGCGGACCCCGGAAAAAAACACATCCCGGCCCCTGCTTTGTTTACAGGCATATTTTTCATGGGCATTGGCAGTGTCGACCGAGGCCCAAACTTGTGAGGTGAAACATGACCACAGCCGCTTTTCCGCATACCGTATCAGAAGCCCAGATGATCATTACCAACAGCGCCCGCACCAAGCTGGCGGAACTGATGGCTGCGGCTGATGATGATCTCAGCGCTATTCGCGTGTTTGTCTCCGGCGGTGGTTGCGGTGGCATGCAATACGGCATGACCTTTGTCGAATCCACCGAGCCCTATGACAGCATCCTGGAAGCGGATGGTTTCAAGGTTGCTATTGATCCCGTCGCCCTTGGCTACCTGGAGGGTGTCGAGATCGATTTCCGCGAAAACGGCATGAATGCCAGCTTCGTTTTCAATAATGTCTTCAAGTCTGTTGGCGGCACCGGCGCCTGCAGCGCCTGCGGTTCTGCCGGCGGCGGTTGCGGCGGCTAGGCTTCCGTTCGTACCCGGGTCGGGGCAGTGACCATTGCTGTTGTTTTTGTTGCCCCGCACGCCAGCTATCGAATCGCTCCTTACGTTGATGCCGCCCGGCGCCTGGGGGCGGTGCCCGTCATTGTGTCGCAAACACGCCTGGCGCCGGTGGGCCAGGACGTCGAAGGCGTGTTTGTGGATTTTGCCGATTCCGCGCAGGTGCTTGAACGTATTGTCGGTGTTGGTCGAACTCACCGGATCGCCGCAGTTATAGGAACTGATGATGCCACTTCGGTAATTGCCGCCCGAGCAGCCCAACGGCTCGGGCTGCCACACAATAGTCCTGGGTCGGTGGATTGTACGCGTCGCAAGGACAAGGCAAGAATGCAACAACAGTCTGCCGGTATACCTGTGCCCTGGTTCCGGCTGCTGGATAGTTCCGATGGCGCTGATCCGGACATTGAAACCATATCGTTCCCGTGTGTGGTGAAACCGGTGAGCCTGTCCGCCAGTCGTGGAGTGATTCGCGCCAATAACCGGGCCGAGTTGTTGCAGGCGATGGCGCGTATTTTGTCGATACTGAAGTCCGAGACCTTGCCGATTGAAGAAAAATCGTTGCTACTGATCGAGCAATATCTTCCGGGTCGGGAAATTGCTTTTGAGGGCCTGCTGACAGAAGGCCGCCTGCAGATGTTGGCTATATTCGACAAACCGGATCCCATGGAAGGACCGTATTTCGAAGAAACCTATTACATCAGCCCATCGTCATTGAGCAAATCCGTGCAGCAATCGGTTTGTGACACCGTGGCCGCCGCGTGCCGGGCCTATGGCTTGCATCATGGGCCTGTGCACGCCGAGTGTCGTGTCAATGACGATGGTGTGTGGATGCTGGAACTGGCCGCCCGTACCATCGGCGGGCTTTGCAGTCGCCTCTTTCGCTATGGAACCGGTACCGACCTGGAATCAACAGTCATTGCCCATGCCATTGGTCAACCGATCGATGTGCGCTTGCAGCAGCAGGCGGTGGGCGTATTGATGATTCCCATTGCCGAGGCTGGCATCCTGAGGAGGGTCGAAGGCGTCAGCGAGGCCATGCGAGTTCGTTTTATCGAAGAGGTAATTATCGATATTCGGGAAGGTTACAGGCTGGTCCCGCTTCCTGAAGCATCATCATACCTGGGGTTCATCTTTGCCATGGCACCCGATGCTGTCATGGTAGAGGCGGCCTTGCGCCAGGCGCACGCCTGTCTCAATGTTGTTGTTGCACCCGAATTGCCGGTATCGGGGGCAGGGTAAGGCGCCAACCATTACCAATACCCGCCCGCCTTGGTTACAATAGCGCCTTTACATTCAACCGGGCAAAAGCATTCAGATATGGGCAAACAGAAAAAACCAACCATGGCCGAGCAGGCTGATCGTCACGTGTTATACCAGGAGTCGGTCCAGGCGCCTGACAGCGACGTGGAATTCTTTATTGAAACCTACAGGGCCTTGCGTGGTCGCGAAGCCGTGAATATGCGCGAAGATTTTTGTGGTACCGCGTTGTTGTCCGTTGAATGGTGCAAGACCGATCCGAAGCGTACCGCTGTCGGTGTTGATCTCGACAAGCCCACCCTGGAATGGGGTACGCAGCACAACATCGTTCCCGCGGGAATGGCCGATCGCATCAGGCTGGTTGAAGGCAACGTGCTGGATGAACCGGATGAAAAAGTCGACCTGACCTGCGCGCTGAATTTCAGTTATTGCTGCTTTAAAACCCGGGACCAGTTGCGCGCCTATTTTGAAAATGCTCGCCGCGGTCTGAAACAGGATGGCATCCTGGTGCTGGATCTGCTTGGTGGAACGGAAACCATGGACGAGCTTGAAGAGGAGCGTGAGGGTGATGAAGATGAGAACTACACCTATATCTGGGACCAGGCGAAATTCAATCCCATTAACCATGATATGACCTGCCATATTCATTTTGAATTTGACGATGGCTCAAGAATCGACAAGGCATTTACTTACGAGTGGCGCTTGTGGATGATTCCGGAAATCAGCGAGCTGCTCAAGGAAGCAGGCTTCAGCAAGGTTCGGGTCTACTGGGAAGAGTTTGTTGATTCGGAGGATGATGACGAAGAGATGGAAGGTACCGGCATCTATCATGATGTGACCGAGGCCGAGCAGCAGGAATCCTGGGTCAATTATATCGTTGCCGAATACTGACGGAGGGCAATTTCCAGGTCAGCCGGTTCAGTCGGAACTGGCTGGTCTGGACAGGGAAGCAATTACTGGAGCGTATGGGTCTGAATCTGGGCTTGAAGATCAGCCAGTGAAATGACCTCGGCAAGAGTTGCTTCATTTGGCACTTCATTTACGTAGCTGAATTCCACGGAATCAATGCGGCATTCGTCTTCGACTTCCATCTTCACCATCGGGCTGCCGACAAACACTCCACGTCGCCCATCTTCCATGGTGACCATAATCATTTGTAGCGGAAGTTTTTTCATTGGCGTATCCATATCGGGTTGGGTTCACTGTTACAGCTTTCGTCATCTCTAATGCGAATATTAAGCAGACTATAGCCGTTTTCACCCTGCTTGCGGGTCATGGACACAATTGTTTTGAGTTTACAATGGCTTAACCGGAAGCTATTGCGATGCATATGTAAATCCGGTGTATTTACATATGCCGGCTATAGACTGGCTCGCTGATGCTGCGATAAATGTTATAGAAATGCACAATTCGCAACTGGCACACGTTCATGTCCCGTACCGATTGCCTTGCGCGAAGACCAATAATCTACTCGACGTTTTGCCTGATAAAATCAAGTAAATCTTCGTTGCTGATAATGTGTGTGCCGTCGCAGTTGAACTGCATGCGTATGGCGTCGTGAACCATGCTCATGGAAAAATTTCGCATATAAAAATTCGGAATGGTTCTCAGCGTCGGGACGTTGGCCAGCGTGGATTGAATCTCCTTTTGACTGACAGGTTGCCAGTTGGCGTAATAATCCGAGAACACTTTCTGGAAGTGGGATGGCGCCGAAAAAAACGCCGGATGTTCGGATGTGGTGGCGTAGATATGACGAATGAGATTGGTTTTTTTGCTGTAGTCCATTTTCGGGAAGTGGCGTTCGATATAGCCGGGATCCAGAAGTTTTCCGCAGGAATGAATGTGATCGCCGAAGGGCTCAAACACGGTCTTGATTCTTACCTCTTCACTGCTTAACGAGACAAAAAAGTGATAGGCACTCCGGTTCAGGATCAGGTCTTCAAGTACAGGCAGCAGTTTGTTCATGGCGGTGTCGGCAATGCTCTCGTAACGCTCACGAGAAAACGCCGATTCGCGCATGGATGGATCACCCTTGATGCTGACCTTGAGCAGGTTTGCCTTGATGCCGGCCTTGGCCAACACGTCCTCTGCCAGTATCAGTTCTTCGTAGCGACCGGCCATGCGTTGCCGAATCTTCCCGGCAGCCGTGTTGTCTGTTTCCATAAAGTTGATGAACGCTGAAGTATCAAGGCGCAGCAAAATACAGTCTTCGGTTGCCAGCGCAGAAGCTGTGCGCCTGGCTTTGTCCAGTACCGCCATTTCACCAAAACAGTCTCTTGAGCCCAGGGTGGACAGCCGTGCCTCGTCAGTGAACTTGCGGGTAACAATAGATACCTGCCCGGATTTGATAAAGTAGACGCCGTCGGGTTCGTCACCTTCGGAAAAAATGGTATCGCCTGCTTTTATGGGAACGATCTGTGCATGTTGTTCAATAGCAGCGAGATCGTTATTGTCCAGCGTCGGGCTGGTCGCTTCTGCAACAGTCATGTGGATGCTCCCCCGGTTTGTGTACCGCTGATTAGCGGCAGAAATAACTATTCTTAATTAAGCATATATTATCAGTCATTCCTGACCACGCAAGATGCGAGTGGTCTGAATATCAACATCATTTGCCATGGCTTGACCCCGGGCTAACAGCCTAGAGCCGTGATTCCAGGATTTGACGGATTTCCCCGTCTTCCAGCTTGATCGGGTTTGTCTTCATGCTGCTGCCACGACAATTGGCAACAATATTGTCCAGGTCTGTACTCGTTACATTAAAGTCACCAAGTGTGGGCAGTCGCATGCGCTCTGTCCAGTGTTCCAGGGTTTTAACCAGTTGTGCGTGAGCCTCGTTGTTGTCCAGGCATGACTGCCTGCCCAGCAGGTTGCCCAGGCGGGCATAGCGATCCAGCGCAGGGTTTCCCGGTTCACGCTCCAGCATGGCGTCAATATTTCTGGCAGTGCAGGCAGCAACCAGGGTGCCACAGGCAACACCGTGAGGAATCGGGAAGAACGCTCCCAGTGGTGCAGCCAGGCCATGCACTGATCCCAGTCCGCTTTGGGCCAGGGTAATTCCGGAAAGCAATGCGCCGTAGGCCATGCCGGCGCACGCCTGATCATTGCCGGCATCGTCATACCAGGGCAGCAATGAATCGCGTACGGCCTCCAGGCCACTCAATGCCAGCGCATCGGTGAACGGGTTTGCGCGCAAGGAGACGTAGGACTCGAGCAGTTGCGTCAATGCGTCCATGCCGTTGGCGGCGATCAGTCCCGGCGGGCAACTCTTCAGCAGGTCCGGATCAACCAGGGCCACATCAGCAACAAGCTGATCATCGCGGAAGGATTTTTTGAAGCCATTGGCGCCGCGTCGACTCAAAACCGCATTCTTGGTGGCTTCGCTGCCGGTACCCGCGGTTGTTGGAACAGCAATAAACGGCAGCGGCGGGCCCGCGTAAGCCAGTTCCGGCCCCACGCCTTCCAGGAAATCCATGACGCTGTTGCTGACAGTCAGCAATCCGGCGATGGCCTTGGCAGCATCCAGAACACTGCCGCCACCAATACCGACGACGACATCAAAGTTTTCATCCCGGTACCGGGTAACAATATTATCCACCAGTTCCGGAGAGGGTTCGCCATCAACAATGACGCGTTGCCAGGTCAGGCCGTCCTGGTCGAGCGTATTGATCAGGGTTTGCCAGGAGGGTTGCCTGGCAATTGACTGGTTGCCGGTTACCAGCATCACCCTGTTGCCATAGTTACGGATTAGTCCTGGCAGGCGTAACAGCTTACCGGAACCGAATTCAATTCCTGGCAACCGGGCAATGGAAAAATCAAACAGCGAAGTTGTGATGCTCATGCGAGTGTTTTCCATTGCCGGGCTTCGACGGGATTCAGGCCGTGATACAGGACGCCTTGCCTTGATGATGCCATCCAGTTGGAGACAGTGTCGCGCCACTGCAGGTAGTGTGTCGTTTGTTTGTGCGCAGCGGCGGCAGCAGCATCTACGTATACTTCATGTAATACAAACCGGCAGGGATCATTGGCCTGCTGCAATACGTCAAAGCGCAAGTTGCCCGGCTCCCTGATGGATGCCTGGTGATTGGCCGTATTGGCATCGATAAAATCATCAATGTGCCCGTCTTTTATATGGATATGAACCAGTGTTACGTGCATGGATTTCCCTCCGTGATAAACGTCAGGCTGGAGTTGCACCGCGGTTACAGCTTACCCGCAATCTGCTCCTGCCAGGGCTGGTTGCCCCGGTAGTAGCCGTAGTCCCAGTCGCCGCCGCCCAGGGTCCGCAACTCTGCAAACAACACGTCGGACGGCACGGCGATGCCGTCCATAATACCATCGATAATAATAAAAGCCCTGGCGAAGCAACCGCTGCGACGCCAGCGCAGTTCTTGAGTATTGCTCTGCTGACCGCAATGCGGGCAAACGAGTTGATTATTTTGCACGTGGGTTTGCCATTGTTGTACAGGTCTGTTGCATGATCGACAGTGCGGGCGGGCTGCATCGCCAGCTAGCAGGACGGGTTGCTCCGTGGCGTGTGGCAGGTAGACAGGGAACATGGTCCCGTTATCGTCGGTTCGGTAAAGAGTCGGGCTGCAGCCAAGAAAGCTGATCAGCCGGCTGAACTGTTGCCCATATTCATACCGGGTGTCGGCCGGGTGCTCAATGAGGCCTATCCGCAGCAGTAGCTGAATCAGGGCGTCGGCATTATCCGGTGCCCAGTGGCTGTCTTTGGGGTTGATGATCATGGCTTCATGCATAGGCTGAGGTTTCGCGTCAGATTGCTTTCTGGTGTAGGCAATGTTACATCAACAGGATCGAAATTTTTATGTGGAGAGCCCGGTTTGTCCCAAGCAGAAACCAGTGCCAGCGTGGCCCGACTGTTTAACCTTGTCGCGTCCGGATACGACAGTCCGGCCTTGAGGTTCTTTCCGTTTGTCGCCGATTACATGACGGCAAAACTGCCGCTGAAGCCAGGTGATCGTGTCCTGGATGTAGGCACCGGCACCGGCGTCCTGGCAATCGCCGCAGCGCAGTCAATTTTGCCCGGTGGCCGGGTGCAGGCAATCGATATCTCACCGCGCATGCTCGATCGGTTGCAGGCGCACATGGACAAGAATGTCCTTGGCAACATAGACGTGCATGAAATGGATGCATCGAAACTGGAATTTCGAAGCGATTATTTTGATGTTGTCGTGGGCAATTTTGTCCTGTTTTTCCTGGAAGATATTCAGGCTGGTTTGAAAGGTTGGGCAAGAGTGGCCAGGCCAGGTGCAACGGTAGCCTTTACTGCGTTTGGTCCCGGCGCGTTTCAGCCGATGCTCAACGCGTTTCGGGAGCGCTATCTTTCCCTCGACGCAAATGCGTCACGACAACAGTTGTTCGATCAGCCGCTCGAGAGCCCTGACGAGTGTCGGCAGCTCGCAGAATTGGCCGGCCTGGTGGATGTAACTGTAGAAACAAGGGATATGGGTTACCACGTCAAGGGTGTTGATGACTGGTGGGAGGTTGCCTGGAATGCCGGTTTGCGTGGATTGCTGGACAAGCTGCCGCAGGAAAAACTCGGGCGATTCAAGATGGCGCATCTCAAGGAGGTTGCGGAAATGCTTGGCGACCAGCCCTACCTGAATATCGAGACCCATTTTGTCAGCGGGCGTAAACCCGCCTGAAAATTTCCGGGCACATCTTTTGTTGATCAGCCGGAGACCCGCTAACTCAAAAACCGTACCAGGCTGCGACTCGGCACTGCGCTTGTCATGTTAATGGGGTCATGTCTGGAATTATTGACGGCGGCAATGTTGTGCCAGCCTGTTTCGGATTGCAACAATATCGTGTTTAATACGTCGTCACGCGCACGAACGTGTTTCGGGTTAATAACAACAAAGTGGTATCTATAATAAAGATGCACCCATGAGTGGTAACTTGCTGAAAAAAATCCTGGTGGCTGATGATCACTCGGTGTTCCGGGATGGTATAAAGAGCCTGTTTGCCGAATTTGGTGATAACGTCGAAATCATCGAATGCGGCAGTTGTCAGCAGACTCTGGATGTTGTTGATCGGCATGCTGATCTTGATCTTGTGTTGTTTGATCTCAGAATGCACGACATGGATGGCTTTGAGGTATTGGCCACTATTGTGCGAAAACGCTATACCTTGCCCGTGATTGTCATATCAGCCTCTGAAGATGCAGATGACATGAAGCGTTGCCTGGATGTCGGCGCAATGGGGTATATCCCCAAGTATGAAACCGGTGATGTAATGCGCAGCGCCATCCAACTGGTATTGTCAGGCAGCATCTATACTCCCGCGGCCATGTCGGCAAGCCGAAATACCCGGCTCGCGCCGGAACTGGCAGGACTGACCTCGCGGCAAATGGATGTGTTGCAACTGATGATGGAAGGTTGCAAGAATCAGGATATCGCCAGCAAGCTGGGCATAACCGAGGTCACGATCAAGACCCATGTCAGCGCGATCCTCAAGAGTCTCGGAGTCGAAAATCGGACCCAGGCAGTACTCAAGGCCAAACAATTGGGATTATGATGGGTTGTCGGCGGTGTTGATCCGTGTCGTGCGTGCAACATGCTGGATAAACGCGCGAATCCTGGCCGGGTTCACCGGTTTATGCAATACGGAAAAATCATGTTCCTTGATTTCTTTCAGTCGCTCCGGGGCAATGTCGCCAGTAACAATTATTGCTTCAATTGCCTGACCCGCATGCCTGCGAATCATTTCAATGGCCTGAAAGCCGTTATCGTTTCCGCGCAAGCGTAAATCAACAATCATTCCGTCAGGCGTACGACCGCAAGCGTCAATCCGGTCTATGGCCTGCTGTATTGAGTCAGCCATGATGCTGCGGATGCCCCAGTCTTCGAGCAATGCTTCCATGCCCTGACGTACATCGGCCTCGTCGTCCAGAACCAGGATGCAGATGGGCCTGGCGTTTTCACTGGCAGTATCTGCAAACGGTTGTTGTGCGAGTGTTTTGGTGCCGGCTGAGAAATCATTGCTTCGCGGGAGGGCGAGGCCAAAGTTCGAACCCTCTCCCGCCCGGGATGTTACAGACAACGGGTGCTCGAGCAACCCGGCTAGCCGGCGCACAATGGCCAGCCCAAGTCCAAGGCCCCGCGTACGATCACGTTCCGGGTTATTCAGTTGACGAAATTCCTCGAACACATCTTCAATCGACTCTTGGGGAATACCAATTCCTGTATCAATGACATTGATCCTGATGTTGTCGGTTTCCGCCGAGAGTTTGATGGTGACGCCACCGCTGTTGGTATATCGAATCGCATTGCTCACCAGGTTGCGCAGAATGGTTTCCAGTAATGCCGGATCAGTCTGCACATGACCACCATGGCCAGACATTTCCAGGGAAAGGCTTTTTTCGAGGGCCTGTATATTCATCTCGTCAACAAGCTGTTGCACCATTTGATCAAGATTGAATACTTCCTTTTTCGGTGTGATGGCACCCGCGTCCAGCCGCGAAATATCGAGCAACGCATTGAGCAGGCCTTCCAGTGCCATGACAGACTTGCCGATGTTGTCCACCAGTTTTTCGCCTTTTTCGGTGCCCACCTGCGGCTTCAGGGCTTCAGCAAACAGTGACAGTGCATGCAGTGGTTGGCGCAGGTCATGACTTGCGGCTGCCAGAAACCGGGATTTGGCCAGGTTAGCCTGTTCTGCGCGATCCTTTTGTTGGGCCAGTTCCTGACGTAACCGCAGGGTTTCACGAATGGCATTTCCCCTGTAAGACGCGACAATATAGCTGGTGGCAATCAGCAGTATTAACACGAGCCCGGTCATGTGGTGTTCAGTGGTTGAATTCAGGAAGAACCGGGTGATATGGGGTGGCAACGACATCAGGATAAAGGCAAGAAAACCTGGAAGATAGGAAACGCTCAATGTCATAAATATGGCAGAGACCGATCCAATCGCGGCAATTGCCATCTGCATCTGGTACGAATCAGGCACATACAGGAGGAACGCCGACGAGCCCCAGGACATCCCGAATAGTCCAAGAGTAAGAATCAGCATGGTGGCCCACTTCTTTTCAATCGGGTCTGGTGGGTTGAGTTTGCGAAAGTACAACAGGTAGCCGGCTCGAATAACTGAGGCCAGGCTGACAAAGCTGACCCAGGCGATGATATTCGCGGCTGGAACCTTGTCGACAAATATCATGCCTACTACCATGGCAACCGGAATATTTAATATTGCCGGCATCAGCGGTGCGTTATGCGAAACGCGCAGGAATTCGGATTCGAGATTATTGTTGGTCATTTGGACGTCGCCAGAAAAAGCAGTTTGTCGCAGCTGCTGCGGATTTTTTTTGGTTAGGCAGAGCTGCGTGCGCTATTTTTGTTAAAAATCATACTTTAGTATGATACTTATTAGTCTAATGTATTATGGATTTTGTCTATACTATAATCAATAATTATTAGTGAGTTGCGAAAAAGCAACCAGAGAGTCAGGGTTGCCTTTGTATGGGTCATCTTGTCAGGTTACTGCTCAGGTATTCTGGCGATAAATCCAACGACTATTTCCGGTGCGCAGACGAAATTTGAAACAACAGGTGATCCTGGGTTGCCGAAGTCGCTGGTATCCGGTGTTTCGGGACAGGCTATCTGTTTCAATGTTCGCATTTTAGGTTGGCCCAGGTATTCGGGTAGACGTGGTAATGATCGGCTACAGGGATCGGTATCCGGGCTTGATCGAGATCAGAACGGAAATGATTTATGTATCGCGGTTTATGTATTCAAGATGAGGAGATTTTCGTGAATCCAGTATCAGTATCGAGATTTGTCCGGGCCGTTGTTCTGGCAATCCTGCTTGGTGCCGGTGTTTCGGCCTGTCACAAGAGCAGTGGCGGAGGGAGCGTTGCGCCAGTGCCGGGAACAACCGCCTGTGTTTGGGATTCCACTAATTGGGATGCCTGCAATTGGCAATAGCACGAAGTATTGGCCAACGATTTCCCATTAAATATTGCCGACGGATAAGTGCGATTAAAAATCGCACAGGAGAACAAGTTATGAAGCTCAAGTTAACAGTACCGAACAGATCCCAGCTGATCGCCGTGACAATGCTTGTTACCAGCGCATCTGTTGGCTACGCGGTGACGGTTCCGAACACTTTTACATCCGGATCGCCGGCTGTGGCAGCGGATGTCAATGCCAATTTCAACTCCCTGGTCACCGCGCTGACCGCTGCTGAAGCAAGCATCTCATCGCTGCAGGCTTCATTAGCAACAGCCAATACCAAGATAGCTGCGCTCGAGGCCAAGCTGGCCAACGTGTCAGTCGTAACGTACAACGGCCAGCCGACAGTGCGTTTTAGCGGTGTGAATGTCCAGGTCGTAAATGGCGCAGGCAGTACCGGCGTCGTTGACGGCAAGGGTAACCTGATCGTGGGTTATGACACGGCAAGAAGTGATACCGCCAGTTTTTGTTCTGCAGGCCATGCTGTTACGCAGGCTGATTGCACCGCTGCCGGTGGTGCCTGGGCTGTATCGCACAAAAGCGGCTCACACAATCTTGTAATCGGGGACCAGAATAACTACTCCTCCTACGGCGGCATGGTTGTCGGCTATCGCAATACGATTAACGGCGCGCGCGCCAGCGTTGCTGGTGGTATGTACAACACCGCCCGTACCAATAATACCTCGGTATTGGGCGGCTACGGGAATACCGCAGGAGGCACAGGGAGTGCCGCCGCGGGTTCGGGCGCAGCGGTAAGTGGCGGCAGTATCAATGTCGCCAGTGGCACTTATGCAAGCGTGAGCGGTGGTCGAAGGGCTACAGCCAGTGGCCCGGATGCGAGTGTGAGTGGCGGTTCTTATAACGTGGCATCGGGATCCGCCGCCAGTGTCAGTGGTGGCGGCGGTGATTTCCCCAACTTTGGCCTTATCGCCAGCGGAAGCTTTTCCAGTGCGACAGCTGGTTCAAGCAGTGAAGCGAGTGCGGCGTATTCCGGTATTCATGGCGGCAGTGGAAATAACGCAGACGTGCATGGCTCCATAATAGGCGGTGGCTATGGTTGCGACGCTTCCTCCTTGGGCACATTGGCTACAGGTCGATGGGCCGCCGGAGGACTTAGTAGCGGTTGCAATTTGTGGAATAACTAGGAAGGCAAAAACAGGGACTGACGACAGCACCTTAAAACAAGCTGGCGGCGGATTCCCGGTAGTGTTGCCGTAGTGGCGTTCAATATGTACGAAAGGCGTGTACCGTCCGGCCCGGGAATCCTGTTTCCGGGTCGGTTCACGCTTGAAATTGGCCGGATTATCAAAAAAAGAGGAGGCTCCATGAGACGGCTGAATACAATATTGATAATTTTCGTGACTGTTTTATCCGTCGCTTGTAACGACAGCAGCGGCGGCAAATAAGTCAGTATTGATCTCTGGGCCGGGGTGTCAGCAGGCGGCAGCATTGTATTGCTGCATGCTGAATCGGTGCTCAGCGGCGGCATCAGCATAAGTGGAAATATTGTCAACCATGCTCCACCTGCCGGGTTAACCGGTACAGCTGATACATTTGCGTTCGTGATTCGATCTGCTGCCGGTGTGATTCGTCAGGGAGTTATATCGGTACAGTTGTTGTAACCAGGGTTATTTCAGATATGTGAACTGGAACCGGTTTTAAGGCAAGGGTTTTTCACGATATACAATAAGGTGAACAGTTTCACCGATTTGCCGGTTCGAGCCGGCTAACCTCATAACGGTTCGACCATTTTTGCGTGCGATACAGGAAGGAGGTTGTAATGAAGTCGACAAAAAAGCGTGTTAAGCGCGGGAGCACTAACGGCAATCATGCTGCAGAACTGCGGGCATACAGAAGACGAAGCCAGCTTATTGGGGCAGCCATTATTGCATCCAGCAGCATAATTGCCATGGCAGCATCTGTACCCAATACCTTTACTTCTGGGTCACCGGCGTTGGCGTCGGATGTCAACGCCAATTTCCAGGCGTTGGCGACTGCGGTAACCGCAATGGAAACCAAGCTGGCCAGCTTGTCGCTGGAGACGGTTAATGGCCAGCCGACGGTGCGGTTTAGCGGGGTGAACCTGCAGGTGGTGAACGGTCAAGGGACAACCGGCACAGTTAATGGCGTCGGTAACCTGATAGTTGGTTACGATGAATTGGATATCTCCGGAACCAGCAAGTGCTCACTGGGTACCAATCCGTCCAATCAGGCAATCGTGGTCACCGAGGGGGATTGCCTTGCTGCAGGCGGCATCTGGGCGACCAGCCATAAAAGCGGATCACATAATCTGGTGTTGGGCCTACAGAACAATTATTCCCAATACGGCGGCCTGGTATCAGGCGCGCGCAATACCAGCAATTACCGATTTGCCTCATTGCTTGGCGGTTATACCAATATGGCTTCAGGTGAGTATGCCGTTGTTACGGGCGGTTCGGATAATAGTGCCAGTGGCAATCGCGCCAGTGTCAGCGGTGGGCAAGACAATACGGCCAATGGTGGCTGGTCCAGTGTAACCGGCGGCAGGCTGAATCTTGCAGGCGGTGGCTGGGCCAGCATCACCGGCGGTTCCAATAATGTAACTTCCAGTGGTCCGGCCAATACGGTGAACGGTGGCCAGTCGAATTCGGCCAGTGGCCAGTTTGCTGTTGTCAGTGGTGGAACCGGCAATGTTGCCTCCGGAATAAAGGCCGTTGTCAGTGGCGGTAATGCAAACCGGGCCACGGGCGACCATGCCACGGCCAGCGGTGGCTGGTTAAACAGGGTATCCGGCAATGCTGCCGTTGCCAGCGGCGGATATGCCAATTTTGCCACTGGCGCAAACGCAGTCATCGGTGGCGGTTCCGGCAATACCGCATCACATAATGCCAGTACGGTAGGCGGTGGCAGTTCCTGTGTATCTACCCAGGATGCCTATTGGGCGGTTGGCGTCAATGCAGCAGCGATAGGCGGTGGTTGCAGGGTGAATAATAACTGATTGCGGCAGCGGGCCAGCATGGTCAGGATGAAGATGGTTATCTGTTAACGATCAAATGGTTACCGGAGTCATTAGAAAATGACCATAAAACCATCAGCTGCGCATCATATCTGCAGCCCGATTATTTGTTTTCATGGTGCGTCGGTACAGGTATGCGCACTGTTTTGTGACGGGGTGTACCAAGACCGGGATGGCTGAGAGTCAGGCAGGGCATTTTGCCCCTCTGCCATCTATTTGCCGCATATGACAACTGAGAAAGAAAAATACGGGAGTCTGGTCCATTTTTGCCAGAGAAATCAGCAGCAACAAGCTGACCAAAATACGGAAAACAGATCGATGAGGACATGAAAATGAATAAATTATTAAGATCGGTACTGGCTATATTTACTTTTGGCGCGTTGGCCGCCTGTGGCGGTGGCGGTGGCAGTGATTCGCTGCCACCGGTACCTACAGTAGGCTGCAGTACTACCACGGCCGGCGACCTGACCGTTACGTTTGCCGGCACCATACCTACAGGCAAGACCGGTGCCGTCAAGGTATATGATGCCAGCGGCACGCTGGCCGGTACGGCCACGGCAACCAGTCCAACACTTTCAGGGTTGGCAGCTGGCGCCTATGTGCTGGTGTCCACGCCGTTATCCGGTGCCGCCAACGCCATAGTCAGGCAGGCCTATGATGCAGCGGTTTCTCCTGACCAGGTTTGTATTGGCGATGGCACGACGGAAACATCAACGGCAACTTATGCCTTGATACCAACCAGTAACAAGCTGTGGGTTGGGTCGCAAGGCAGTGGTATCAACAACACGGTTAGTTATGCTGCGACCAGTCTGACAGCTACTGCTACGGTGGCGGCGACAACGGTCAATACAACAAAAGGCCATAGCGGTTTCGCGATCGACACCCATGGCAATCTCTGGGTGCTCGGGCAGTCCACCACTGATCCATTGTTGGCGCGCTACCCGGCCGGCAGTTTCTCTGCTGGTGGTGCCAAGACACCGGATTTTACTGTACCGCTGAGCGCCATACCTTATGCTGCACCGCATTCCAAGGGGTTGGCTATATCTCCACGTGGGCACATCTGGGTCTCCAGCCCGGGTAACGACGAAGTTTACCGGTTCAAAGCTGCACCAGGCGGCGTCGTGGAAACCACGCCCAGCGTCACCATTACTGGATTGAACTATCCAACCGGGCTTGCGTTTGATGCAAGCGGCACCTTGTGGGTCTCTGATACCGGAAGCGGCCACTTGCTGCGCTACAGTGTTTTCCCGGTCACCGATGGAGCGATTCTGTCAACGCCTTCAGTTGACACCAATCCGGGACAGGATGTTACCGGTATTGCCTTTGATGCTGCCGGCAATCTTTGGGTGGCATCCTTAGTCCAGGGTCAACTGATCCGTGTCGGATCGGCCGCTTTGTATGGTGGTGGTAATGTGACTCCAGACAAATGGTTCGCGGCCGGCAGTCTTCCAGTATCGGTAGCGATTGATGAAAACGGCCTAGTCTGGGTGGGAGGCAATGCCGGATCCATAAGGGCATTCAACCCGGGTGCGGCCAATGGCACCGCCGCAATTCGCACTATTACGACCAATACATCTGAAATGAACTATGGCGAATCGCTGGCGTTTTATCCCGCACCTGCAGCGTTACCGCTGGCGCATTCACTGCCCTAGGCAACAGTTCCATGTCGCACTCGGCCCGCTTCGGCGGGCCTTTTTTTGTTCAGTTTGCGGTGGCCAGCCAGCGGCATTCAATGGCGACAAAAAACCGGGAGAATGGGGTCAATAATGTCAGCCAGCCTGCCGCAATTCCGGCCCCGTTGGCGAGCATATCGTAGTAATCCATGTAGCGAAGCGGGTGGAAACTCTGGGCAAACTCCAGGCCCGCCCCAAGGGCAAACAACCCGAGGGCGATCAGCCAGTGCCGGTGTTTCGGGTAGAGCTGCAGGAACCACCACATGGGCACGCCGTACATGGCGACGTGACCGACCTTGTCCTGCCATTCCACTACTGTTGGCAGGTTTATGGCGGTCAACGATAGGTAGATCACCGCAAATACCCAGCCCCAGGCCAGGCTCAGCCAAACCAGACGTTTTTCGGGTAATTGTTTTTCGTCAAGATTATCTATCATAAGTACTTGTTCTATATTGGTATTGTGCTTACACGATGTCGCCGGAACGATCACAAAATCGATTCGCGCGGCCCGTCAATTTGGGTAGAATAACGGCCTTTCACGTATCCGGGTAGATGTTGCCCGGGTCATTCTTAACCGGAAACCGAGCGATAACCAATATAATGAGTACTCCCGACATTTTATTTGATTCCGAGATCAAAAGCCTGCCGCGTGTGCATCGTGGCAAGGTTCGCGATATTTATGAAATTGACGCCAGTCACTGGCTGATTGTTACGACCGATCGACTGTCAGCGTTCGACGTCATTCTGCCAACGGCGATACCGGGCAAGGGCGCGGTGCTGACCGCTGTATCCAACTTCTGGTTTGACCGATTGAAGAGTGTCGTGCCCAATCACCTCGCCGAGATGAGCCTGGAGCAGGCCCTGCCTGATGCTGCCGAGCGTGCCCAGGTGGAAGGTCGGGCTATTGTTGTGAAACGTCTCAAGGCGTTGCCGGTAGAGGCCATTGTACGTGGTTATATTATTGGTTCCGGCTGGAAGGATTATCAGAAGACCGGCACAGTCTGTGGTATCCGGCTGCCTGAAGGGTTGCAGCAGGCAGACAAGTTGCCACAAGCCATTTACACGCCATCGACCAAGGCGGATGTAGGCGAGCATGACGAAAATATTGATTTCGACAAGACCGTTGAAATCCTCGGCGAGGCCCGGGCAAAGGAAGTCCGTGATGTTGCATTAAAGCTTTATACCGAGGCGGCCAATTACGCGCTGGAGCGCGGCATTATCATCGCTGATACCAAGTTCGAGTTTGGTGTTGATGATGACAATAACCTGGTATTGATCGACGAGGCGTTGACGCCGGATTCCTCCCGGTTCTGGCCGGCTGACAGCTACAAGCCTGGCATGAGTCCGCCCAGTTTTGACAAGCAATACGTTCGTGATTACCTGGAAACCCTGGATTGGGACAAGACACCTCCGGGACCGGAGTTGCCCGGAGATGTCGCTGAACAAACAGCAGCCAAGTATAACGAGGCACTTGAGAGATTGACTGGCCAGGCATGATTTCATGTCGACAAAGGAATGATTGATGATGAAGCGGTATGCTTTATGGCTGAAGCGAATGATGATCGGCGCGATGATGGTTGGTGCTGTTGCCTGTACCGAGGATAAATCAAAACAGGTGACACAAGAGCCGCAGGCTGACACTGGCCAGGCGGCGCCGCAGCTGAAGGAAAGCCGGTTTTCGGTGGAAGCCATATCCCGGGGAGCAGCAGTATTCCAGACGCATTGCGCCGAATGTCACGGCCCGGATGCCCAGGGTCACCCGGACTGGGGTAATCCCAATGCCCAGTACGTGGTGGCGCCACCCCTTGATGGAAACGGGCCGTCTCCCAAGCGCAGTCGCGCCGAACTGATCAATGTGATTCTGAATGGTGTTACTCTTGATGCCAAGCAAGTGATGCCTGGATGGAAAGGTCGACTCAAGGATTCCGAGGTAATCGATACCATAACCTGGTTCCAGGCGTTATGGCCGGCAAAAATCTACGAGCAATGGGAAAAGGCCCAGGCCGATGGCGGCAAACAACGCGGTTCCTGACCGCACGAATAAATCTGGTTTTAACTAGCAGGAGATAATTATGTACGGATTCAGTGTTCAGGTGGCATATGGTTTTGACGAAGCCATTGAAAGGGTCACAGAAGAATTGCAGAAAGAAGGGTTTGGCGTGTTGACTGATATCGATGTCAAGGCCACCCTGAAGAAGAAGCTGGACGTGGATCGCAAGCCTTACCGTATTCTGGGTGCGTGCAATCCGCCGTTGGCCAACCAGGCTATTAACGCTGATGCGGATATCGGCCTGTTGCTGCCTTGCAATGTCGTTGTGCGCGAGGAAGACGATGGCAAGATTACCGTTGCTTTCATGGATCCATCGGCGGTACTGAAGCTGGTGGAAAAGGAAGGCATTGAAGCCCTGGCTGCCGAGGTTCGGTCACGCCTGGAGCGGGTAAAAAACGCACTGGCAGGATAATCATTCCCGGTGCGGTAATAACAAGCGGCCTCTTCGGAAACGGGAGGCCGTTTTTGTTTCTGCAGGTCATGTATTCGCCGACATGGGGGTCGTGTTTTTCGTATCTCTATGCAGGGGGCATTGCTACAATCTAATAATCATAAAAATTAATTGTAGTTTCCAGGGTTTTTGACCAGTTCAGGGAGGGTCATGCGCATGAGGCTTTTTATATGTGCAAAAACAGCCATTGAGGTGATTGTGATGCTGCCTGCGTTGGCGGGTTCGATTACTGCGTTTGCTGAAGAGCAGGACCGAGGTATCGCGCTAATATTGGCTGCAGACTATGCGGAAAAACGGGTCGAGCATACGTTCAAGGCGGCAGGTCCCGGTGGTGCAGATGTTGTATTTGATGGAGAAATGTCGGCAGCCGCGGTGGCACTGACGGCGGCAAAGGGTGGATTCTATATTAGTCTGAATGCCGAAATGCCTCTCAGGGAGGAAACCACGCCGATTGGAGAGAGCCTGCTTTTTCTCGAGCGGGATGATTACGCGTTGACCCTGGGTTACTCGGTGTTTGAGCGCATATCGGTTTTTGCCGGCTACAAGTATGGCAAGACCCGGATCACCAATGTGTATACTGATGTTGACCTCAGCGGCCCGACGCCAAGGCCGTATCTCGGGAGTAGTGAATTTGACCTGATCGAGGAAGGCCCGTTTCTTGGCCTCGCCTACAACCAGCCAATCAATGAAGGTAACTGGCTGGGCGTGAACGTGGCATACGGCTTCATGGACAGCGAAATAGTCAACCACACACTGGCTACGGGTGGCGGCAATACCGGTCCGGCAAGTGGTTCAGGTGACACGGAAGGATTCAGCTTTGGCGTGAGGTGGAGCCATGCATTTTCAGCTGCAACCCAGGTCGCGGTTGGTTACAAGATGAATACCTATGATAACGAAGGTGCCGATATTACCGGTACAGGGTATAAATACGAGTCTGTGTACAACTACATTACGCTGGGCTTGTCCCATTATTTCTGAGTCGCGGGACGGCGTCCGGGTTACGTCGGTCAAACAGGGGAAAATGGTGAGTGACATGATTACTGAATACCATGTAGAAAAAATGAAGTGCGGTGGCTGTGTCGCCAAGGCGCAGGAAGCACTGAAGAACGTGGATGGTTTTGAGTCCGCGGAATTTGACCTGGAAGCGAAGGTCGGTCGTGTTGAAGGGGACGTTGACCCGCAATCGGTATGCCTGGTGTTGACACAGGCAGGGTATCCCGCCGTGGTAAAGAGCGCGTGATCGTTGCCCGGTCAAGGATATGACTAACCAGGAGCCACAACGTTTTTCCATTGGCGGAATGAGTTGCGCCGGTTGCGTAACTGCGGTGGAAGAAGCCATTCGCGCTGTTCCGGGTGTGACCGATTCATCTGTGAATTTTGCCGAACACACTGCCAGTGTTACCGGCGCTATTCCGGCACAAACCATTATCAACGCCGTTACTGAAGCCGGTTATGAAGCGGCGCTGTTGCAGGGGGAGCAGGCGGAAGCTGAAAAGCTTGAAGCCGAGTTTCGTCATTACCGCAAGCTGTTGCACAAGTTTGTTGTCGCGGCCCTGGTTGGTGGACCGCTGTTTCTGTCGGGCATACTGGGATATATGCCCGGTCTTGGCAGCGGTGCAGAGCAGCTATTCTGGCTGGCTGTATCAGCTTTAACCCTGTTCGTGCTGGTATTCTCGGGCGGCCAGTTTTTTACCGGCGCCTGGAAGTCGTTCCTGAATCATAATGCCAACATGGATACACTGATTGCCCTGGGTACCGGTACAGCCTGGAGTTATTCGCTGGCCATCACTGTGTACCCGGAACTGGTTCCGGAAGCGGCACGTCATGTCTATTTCGAAGCTGCTGCCATTATTATTGCGCTCATCAATCTTGGCTCGGCGCTGGAAATGCGCGCACGAGGCAAGACCTCGCAGGCGATCCAGAGGTTAATTGGCCTGCAACCAAAAACAGCATGTGTCGTGCGTAACGGTGAAGAGATCGACATAGCTATCGGTGATGTAGGTCTTGATGAGACCTTGCGTGTGCGCCCCGGCGAGAAGATTGCGGTCGATGGCGTAATCATTGATGGCCGTTCGAGTATTGATGAATCCATGCTGACCGGTGAGCCGATGCCGGTGAGCAAGGGTATTGGCGATGAAGTGGCAGCTGGTACCTTGAACAAGCAGGGAACGTTCCTTTTCAGGGCGACGCGTATAGGGCGCGATACGGCGCTGGCGCAGATTATTGAAATGGTGCGCCAGGCGCAGAATACCAAACCGGCAATAGGACGACTCGCAGACAAGGTGGCCGCTGTATTCGTGCCGGTTGTGTTGATCATTGCCGTGCTGACGTTTCTCGCCTGGGCCAATTTCGGACCGGAGCCGCGCAGTGCGTTTATGCTGGTGACAACCATGACCGTGTTGATCATTGCCTGTCCGTGTGCATTGGGGCTGGCAACGCCTATTTCCATCATGGTCGGCGTAGGCAAGGCGGCTGAATACGGTATCCTGATTCGTAACGGCGAGGCGTTACAACAGGCCGGTAATATCACCGCAGTCATCCTGGACAAGACCGGTACCATTACCGAGGGTGAACCGCATTTGACGGCAGTAATCCCGGCGGATAACTGGACAGAGCAGCAGGTTTTGATCCTGGCTGCAGCCGTTGAGGTGGGTTCCGAACACCCATTGGCAGAAGCAATTGTCGGAGCCGCCAGGGCCGAGAAACTTGAATTGCCAACGGTTACCGACTTTGAGTCGGTTACTGCCTGTGGTGTGCGCGGCATGATTAACGGCAAGCAGGTGGCGCTGGGCAATGCGAGGCTCATGGTCAAGCAGGGTGTACAACTCGATGCCATGTATAAGCGTGCGCAAAAGCTGGCTGCACAGGGGCAAACCGCTATGTTGTTGGCAGTGGACGACAGCCTGGTTGGCATTCTCACTGTTGCTGACCCGGTAAAACAGGATTCCGCGGCAGCTATCGCCCGGTTGCACAAAGCGGGTATCAAGGTTGTTATGTTGACTGGCGACAATCGAAACACTGCGGAAGCTGTGGCCGCACGGGTTGGTATTGACGAGGTTATGGCCGAGGTGCTGCCGGAAGACAAGTCAGGCAAGGTGGCGGAATTGCAGCAACGAGGCGAGGTGGTCGCCATGGTGGGTGACGGCATCAATGATGCGCCGGCCCTGGCGCGCGCTGATGTCGGTTTTGCCATTGGCACCGGTACTGACGTGGCCATGGAAAGTGCATCGGTAACACTGATGCGAGGGTCGTTGCATGGCGTTGCTGATGCCATCGCCATATCGCGGGCAACGGTACGCAACATCAGGCAAAACCTGTTTGGTGCCTTTGTTTACAATACCCTGGGTATACCGGTGGCAGCCGGCGTACTTTTTCCGGTTTTCGGGGTATTGCTTAACCCGGTGATTGCCGGCGCCGCCATGGCCATGTCGTCGGTGACCGTAGTCAGCAACGCCAACAGGCTGCGCCTGTTGAGCCTTGATCGGAACGCGAAATGAGCAATTCGCTGGCAGTCATAAATATCATCGGGCCGGCACTGATTCTTGCCATCATCTGGTGGTTCTGGATAGCGCGCGGCAAGACCCGCAAGGTCGAGAACAATGTCGTCGAAATTGTTGTTGCCGACGGGGTTTATACGCCTTCGCGCATTGAAATACCGCTTAACCAGCTCGTGGTGTTGAATTTTACCCGCAAGGATCCGTCTCCCTGTGCTGAAAAGGTGATTTTCTCCACGCTGGAGAAAAGCCATGACTTGCCGTTAAACGAAACGGTGCCGGTATACATCAGCTTGTCAGAGCCGGGCGAGCACGAATTTACCTGCCAGATGCAGATGTATCGTGGATCGTTGATCGCCAGGTAACGGCTTGTCAGTATTTTGGCAAGGAAAGATTCAGCCGAATATTCACCAGTGTCATCAGCAGCAGTGCGGCCAAGGCGTTATGGCTGGTCACCAATGCCAACGGCAGATCCAGTACAAGTTGCCCGATTCCGACAAGCATTTGCAGAATCAGCAAGATAAACATGAAGTTGACCACCGGCTTTATGCGAGGCTCACTGGCTTTTGCCTGCCAGCCAAACCAGGCCAGGTACAGCAAGAGCAATACCGCGCCAGACCGATGCAGGAAGTGTATTGCCGGCATCGCCTCGTCGGGCACGATCATACCATTTTGAGTAGCCAGTACCCGCAGAGGATTCAGTGCCTGTAGCCAGTCACCGCTGCAGAGTCCCGGTCCCGGGCAGGCTGGTCCGGCAAAATTTCCGCTGACCCATGCGCCCAGCAGTATCTGGGCAAACAGCCCGCCCAGGGCAATCGTGGCCAGCGGCCCCAGTCGTTGCGCAGAAGCCAGTGCCTGTATGGGTGGACTGGTATAGGTCTGTCCCAGCCACCATAACATGGCCAGCATGGCCATACCGCCTACCAGGTTACCCACGGTGACCGCAGGAATCCACGGTGACGGTGTTGTGTAGCCCAGCACCGAAAGAAACACCGTGATACCAAGAATGGCAAAGGGCAGGCCAATGCCGGGACCGCCCCGTTTTCGCATGCGCATGGCCATGGCGACGATCATGATGATAAACAGCCCGAGCGCTGATGCGACCACTCGATGAAGCATGCGGGCGAAGCCATGAGGCTGTTGAGGCTGTGCGTTGGTAAAGGAAGATTTGGCCGTGTACTGGTCCAGCGCACCGACGTAGCCATAACATTGTGGCCACGGTTCGCACCCGAGCCCATTGGTCGATAACCGGATATAAGCACTGAGAACGATTGTCATTAGCGTTAACAGGATCGACACAAATATCAGCAGGGTGAACAGGTTATTGCGGGATTGAGCATTTTGAATCATTGGCTTGCCTGGTGTTGTTATCGTTATGCTCCGGCCATGTTTCATGGCGGTCCGGCTTTATCTTATTGATTTAACGTCCAGTTGTATATTCTGATTTATTGAGCAGGATCATGGCAATCCGCAGCAGCTGCGGTAAATTGACGCAGGTCAATAATTGCGCCCGGAAAAAATGTTCTATTACGCTGATAAGGTGTACCGAGAATACATTTTTAAAAGGGCGGGGTTAGGTCCTGATCATCGCCTGTGTTTTTCCGTTAGCTTATTCGAATTCGTCAATTGCGCAGTGCTGGAGGATGAAAATGTCTGAAAACAATGAAAATGAAGCAATCCCGGTCATGCAAAGGGTGCTTGATAATCCGTTTCTTCTGCTGTTCCTTGGAGTGGTTATCCCAACGGTGTTTTATATTCTTTGGGGAATCATGGAGATCGTCACTATTCCGATAGCCAGCTAATTTCGGTAAGAGGAGAATAACTATGAGTGCTTTGACCCCTCCGAGTAAGCGAATCTGGTGGAAGGAGCCTGTTGAGCGCGTAGAGCTCATCTGGATCAGCCTGGTTGTCGTATGGGGCCTGATCATGACGTTCATGATGCCTTACTGGCATGTAGTCGGAAAACAGAATCTATCCAACGAAGCTTACCGAACAACACCACAACAATTTCTTGCAAAAGCCCAGGCTATGGTTGACCAGTACGAAGTCCGTAAGGAAACGGAGAGACAGATTCCGGTTGTCGCACCTCCTGCAGGTTCGGATGTCTACCTGGTGGCGCGCCTGTGGGACTGGTGGCCTATCCTGGAGCTGAAAAATGGCGAGACTTACCGGTTGCACGTGTCATCCCTGGACTGGCAGCACGGATTCTCATTGCAGCCTACCAACCTGAATACCCAGATTATCCCGGGATATGAAATGGTCATGACGGTAACGCCCAACAAGTCGGGTGATCACGCCATTATATGCAACGAATACTGCGGGATCGGCCACCACAAGATGGTCGGCAAGATCTACGTGAAATAAGGGGAGATGGTTATGAGTGAGTTCAGAACTTGTCCGGATACCGGACTGCGTTTCCACCGACCTGCCGAACAACTGATGAAATTGAACGCGGTAGCGGCAGTGGTTTTCCTGCTGGTTGGTGGAATCATGGGTATCGGGGTGGGCCTTACCCGATGGCCGGCAGTACACCTGCTTGGCGCGGAAGACTTTTACCTCGTGTTGACATCACATGGCATCAACGTGCTGATCTTCTGGATCATCTTCTTTGAAATAGCCGTTTTGTACTTTTGTTCATCGGTGCTATTGAATGTAAGACTGGCGACGCCACGAATGGCCTGGCTGGCGTTTGCATTGATGATAATCGGTGCCGTAACAAACAACGTAGCCGTATTCATGGGTCGATCCAGTGTAATGATGACCTCGTATGCACCTATGGCAGCGGACCCGGCGTTTTATCTCGGCTTGATCCTGTTTGCGGTGGGCGCATTGATTGGCTGTTTTGTGTTCTTCGGAACATTGGTTATTGCCAAGGATGAAAAGACCTATGAAGGGTCGGTGCCGCTGGTGACCTTTGGTGCGATTACGGCCGCAATCATAGCCGTGTTCACCATTGCTTCCGGAGCGATTATCCTGATTCCGACGTTGCTGTGGAAGCTGGGTTATATCGGCTCCATCGATCCGCTGATGTATCGCATTATCTGGTGGGGTATGGGTCACTCGTCACAACAGATCAACGTGGCCGCCCACGTTGCTGTCTGGTATGCCATTGCCAGCGTCGTATTTGGTGCCAAGCCGTTGTCAGAGAAGGTCAGTCGCAGTGCATTCCTGCTGTACATCCTGTTCCTGCAATTGGCCTGCGCGCATCACCTGTTGGTGGACCCTGGTGTCAGTTCCGAGTGGAAGATATTCAATACCAGTTACGCCATGTACCTGGCGGTAATGGCTTCCATGATCCATGGCCTGACTGTACCGGGCGCAATCGAGGCGGCCCAGCGCAAGCGTGGTTTTAACAAGGGCCTGTTTGAATGGCTGCGCAAGGCACCCTGGGGCAATCCGTCATTCTCCGGCATGTTCCTGTCGCTGATTATCTTCGGGTTCCTCGGCGGTATTTCCGGCGTCATGATGGGAACCGAGCAGCTGAACCTGCTGATTCATAATACCATCTATGTACCAGGTCATTTCCATGCCACGGTTGCCACGGGAACAACGCTGGCGTTCATGGCGTTGACCTATTGGCTGGTACCCATCCTGTTCCGGCGCGAGCTGATTATGCAAGGCTTTGCCAAGTGGCAGCCCTACATTTTCGCGCTGGGCATGACCGGTGTATCGCTGTTCCTGATGGCGGCCGGTACTATCGGTGTGCCTCGACGTCACTGGGATATCACCATGGCAGGAACATCGCTGCCGTATGAGTTCCCGGCAACCGCGTTCAACCTTATGGGCTTTGCTGGCGTCTCTGCGGTGATAGCGGCCGTGGGCGGCGGCCTGTTCGTGCTGATCATTGTCGGCTCCTTGCTGCTGGGCAAAGATCTGGGCCAGGAAAAATCGCCGCAACCCCGTATCGCCGAACCGGTTACCAGTTATAGCGGAATCGGGTCCGGATCGATTGCAATTCCGGGTACGCTGGTGCTGGCATTGATCTTCCTCACCGTGTTTGTGCTCTACTACTTCGTCAACTGGAAGTATCTTGGCCAGACATGGGGATTAAGTTGATTCTCCGGTAAATAGTGGTGTGTCAGGGGTGGGTACAAGGAGTGCCCGCCCCGTTTTTTTCAATACAACGACAACAATGACCGACAGAGTGTAATGAGCGCAGTATTATCAATATCCAGGATTCTCACCGGGTTGTTCCTGCTTTGTTGTGGCTGGGCGCCCCTGGTCGGGCAAGCGACTACCAAGTCAGCTGACGACAAATCCACGCTGTCTATCAGCCAGGCGGCCATAGGCAAGATGCTGGGCGATTACACGCTGAAGCAGCCTGATGGCACAGCTTTCGAGCTGAAAACCCTGCGCGGCAAGCCGGTTGTAATAAGCCTGATTTACACCAGCTGTTATCACATATGTCCTACCACTACGCGGCACCTGGCGAGCGTTGTACGCAAGGCGCGCTCGGCACTGGGTGACGACAGCTTTGTTGTTTTGACCATTGGCTTCGATGTGGACCGTGACAAGCCTGAGGTGATGGCCAGGTTTGCTGCCGAGCAAGCGGTGGACATGGGCGGCTGGTATTTCCTGAGCATGGACAGCGATACGATGACCGGCCTGACAAGGGACCTGGGGTTTATATTCAAGCCCAGCGCCATGGGTTTTGACCACCTGATCCAGGCGTCGATAATTGATGCACAGGGCAGGGTCTATCGCCAGGTGTACGATATGAAGTTCAGCACACCGATGCTGATCGAGCCACTCAAGCAACTTGTTTACGGAAAGCCTGGAACCAGTTCCGTGGTGGATCACCTGGAAAACAGGATCAGGTTATTTTGTACTGTCTACGACCCCAAAACCGATCGATACATATTTGACTACTCAATGTTTATAGGCATGATAATTGGAATCACAACCCTGCTGGCATTCGCCTGGATTATTTTCAGGGAATGGCGGCGGCACGATCATGGAAAGTAGAATGTCAGGGGAGGTGTGTTCAGTTAAAATGTCTGTGGAGATAATGCTTTGCACGGGGTTATAAAAAAACCAGGTCGATTTTTGTTTGGTATCGGTGAAAAGATACTGGGCCTGGCGTTCGGCTCCCGCCTCAATCCCCTGCATGCACTGGGGTCCCTGTCGTTTTTCATGTTCTGGATTGTTGCGGTGTCCGGACTGTACCTGTACATCTTCTTTGACACCAGCATCAACGGCGCCTACCAGTCCATCGAAAGCCTGACAGTATCGCAGTGGTATCTTGGCGGAGTGATGCGCAGTCTGCACCGCTACGCCTCCGATGCAATGGTGGTGCTGGTGTTCTTGCACATGCTGCGAGAGTACGTGTACGACCGCTATCGTGGCGCACGGTGGTATTCCTGGTCTACCGGCTTTCCATTGGTATGGTTGATGTACGCAGCAGGCATAGGTGGTTATTGGCTGGTTTGGGATGAATTGGCCCAGTATATTGCCACTACCACTGCTGAATGGTTTGATTGGCTGCCACTCTACAGCGAGCCGATGGCCCGAAACTTCATGAGCCAGGCCAGCATTGATGACAGGCTCTTTTCGCTGCTGGTATTCCTGCATATTGGCGTACCACTGTTCATGTTGCTGGGCATGTGGATCCATATCGAACGAATTGCAAACCCGGCCAGCAACCCGCCACGTGAACTCGCCTGGGGCAGCCTGCTAGCGCTGATTGTGTTATCGCTGTTCAAGCCTGCAGTCAGCCAGCCGCCGGCCAATCTTGATATTTCGGTAACGACATTGCCGATAGACTGGTTCTACCTGTATTTTTACCCGCTTATCGAGCGCTGGTCGCCTGGTACCGTGTGGGCCTTGTTACTGGGGGTCAGCTTGTTGCTGGCGGTGTTACCGTGGTTGCCGCGAAAGAAGGACCCGCCGGCTGCGCGTGTGGACCTGTCCAATTGCAACGGCTGCAAGCTGTGTTTCGATGACTGCCCATACGATGCGGTAACCATGGTCCCCAGAACCGACGGGCTGCCCTATACGGAGCAGGCTCTTGTTGATCCGGACCTTTGTGTTGCCTGCGGTATCTGTGCCGGAGCCTGCCCAACCTCAACACCCTATCGCAGGAAGACCGCGCTGGTGCCCGGCATAGATATGCCGTCGTTGACCATAAGCAGTTTGCGGGACCAGGTGCTGCAGGCCAGCGCAGCACTTGATGGAAAATCCCGTGTCATGGTGTTCAGTTGCGAGCACGGTAAAAGAGTCACAGAGGCCGGTGTCGATACGGCTGTCATCGAGCTGCCGTGTATCAGTGCCTTGCCTCCTTCGTTTATTGATTTTGTGCTGTCACGCGGGCACGCTGACGGGATCTACCTGTCGGGCTGCAAGGATGGCGCCTGTTACCACCGGTTTGGCATTGACTGGATGAGTGAGCGACTTGACCGCAAGCGGGATCCACGCTTGAGACAGCGTATTCCCAGGCAGCGCATCGGTTGCAACTGGCGACGGGCACCGGACCTGTTTTATGACTCAGCGGAGAGCTTTCGCGAAAGCCTGGCCGGCCTGGAAAGCGGTATTGGTAGCGTTGAGCTTTCCGTGCACAAGGGCTTGCCGAAAGACAGGGGGGAAGCATCATGAGCCTGATTGAATGGCGCGATGACTTTGAGCTTGGCATCGCGGATGTGGATCACGAGCATCGACAACTTATTGATCTGATCAATGAGCTCCATACCGCCCTGGCCGAAAACAATTCATCGGAACAGCTCCAGGACTTTCTGGGCGAAGTTTATGCAAGGATGGCAGCCCATTTTGCGCTCGAAGAAAGGGTGATGCGTGAACTCGATTATGACGAGTATGTGCAGCACAAGGACGATCATGAGCAGTTACTCGACGGGTTGCGCGACATTATGGACAAGTACGAAGACGAGCAGGAGTACAGCGACGCGGAAATGGCCAGTCATTTGAACAGCTGGTTTGGCAACCATTTCAAGTCCATGGATGCACGGTTCCATCAATTCCTGGAGAAACAGGGTGAATGACGGTAACCCGGTGAAATTATGAAAAAGTTCTTGCGATATGCCGGGCAGGCGGTTTTTTATGGCGGCTTTGCAGCCTTCCTGGGGTTCTTGTCTGTCAGTCCGTCGTATACTTTTTTGCCAGAGGGTCAGGCGGTAATAAAGCTGACCCTGAATCATGGTGGTAAGACAGTTGGTAACTGCAGGAAGCCTACGGCAAAGGAGACAGAAGGCTATCCACGTAACCTGGTGCCAACGGAAATATGTCCAAGGGAGAGATCCCCTGTTAAGTTGAGCATGGGACTGGATGGAAAAAATCTGATTCGTACTGTCCTGCAGCCAAGTGGTCTGCACAATGACGGAAGTTCGGCTACCTACCAGCGTTTTAGTGTAGCAGCCGGTGAACATGAGTTACTGCTGGAGATGTCCGATGATGTCCGGGCTGCCGGGCCTACGCACAGGCAGGTTGCACAGATCAGTCTTAAGCCGGCGCAGGTACTGGTTATCAATTTTGATACCGCCGGCAACCGGTTTATAATAGAGTGATTGTCATGCCTGTTGGCAGAAGTAATTGCCAACCTTTATTCAATCACGGAAATAATAATAGTTATATCTATTCTTGAATATGAACAATGAACATTACGTGCTGGAGCTGCCCGGGGACCAGAGACGACAGCTCGCCATAGGCTGGTTATGGCTCGGCATCCTGGCATTGCTCGCCTCCGGCGTATTCTCGGTATTGCTGGTACTGTCGCGCACCCCGGGTGCGCAGAATGTAATACCATGGATTGATTTTTTTCATACCGCGCTTGTTGTACACGTGGACCTGTCGGTACTCGTTTGGTTCCTGGCGTTTGCCGGCGTACTGTGGAGTATTAACTGCACTTCAAGGATGATGTGGCTGGGCTGGCTGTCACTGGTTACGGCGTCCCTGGGAACGCTGGTAATGGTATTGGCGCCTTTCGTGGCAGATGGCAACCCGGTAATGAGCAACTATATTCCCATGCTTCAGCAGACAACATTCATTGCCGGTCTGCTGATATTTGCTGCTGGCATCGGTTTGCTGGTAGTGCGGGCCATGTTTGCGATTCCGCTGGTGGGTCAGTACATGCAACCGGTGGGATCATTGCGATTTGGACTGAACGCGACGGCAATCTCTGTTGTTATGGCATTCATGGCATTTGCCTGGTCATGGATGGCGATGCCGCCATTTCTCGAAGGCAAGCCGTATTACGAGTTGCTGTACTGGGGTGGCGGTCATGTATTGCAGTTTAGTTATACCCTGTTGATGCTGATCGGCTGGGTATGGCTGGCAAGCAGCAGTAATGTTCGAATACCTGTCAGTCCAAGGGTCATATTGCTGTTGTTTGCAGTCGGCTTGTTTGCCGTTTTCCTGGTTCCGCCAATTTACTATTCCTACGGCATAACATCGGTGGAGCACGTCAAGCTGTTTACCTGGCTAATGCGTTATGGCGGCAGCCTGGCGACCCTGCCGCTGGCGATAGCGCTGATGTACGGCCTGGCCACGAGTGGACCGGCAGGCAAGGAGCAGCGCCCATTGCGGGCCGCCTTGTTGTCGTCCATGCTGTTGTTCGGATTCGGCGGCCTGATCGGTTTCTTTATCCAGGGCAGCAATGTCATTATCCCGGCCCATTACCATGGCAGTATAGTTGGTGTTACGCTGGCATTGATGGGTGTAACCTATGAACTGCTGCCGCGGCTGGGTTACCGTCGGCCATTGCCGAGGCTGGCCAGTTGGCAACCCTACCTGTACGGTGGCGGCCAGTTGCTGCATGTGTTGGGGCTGCTTTGGTCGGGTGGCTACGGCGTTCAACGCAAGGTCGCCGGTGCACAGCAAGGCCTGCAGGGTATCGAACAGATTGCGGCCATGGGCCTGATGGGGCTGGGTGGGCTGGTGTCGGTTATTGGTGGACTGGTATTTATTTACGCGGCAATTCGGGTGATGACGGGACCGCGGCAGAAGCAGGCTGCTGCGTGATGGACGTCGCGCCCGGCTTGCCCGACGGTGTATAGAGCCTTATCAGTTCAAAGGAAAACATAACCAGTCCGAGAAACAGTGCAAAAAACACGATGCTTCGATATTCGGCAAATTCCTTGCCACGGAATTTTTCGATTTGTCGAAGCAGCCAGTCGGCAGCGAAATAGACCAGGATACCAACCAGGGTAAACGTCAGGACTTCAGTCATATGAATAAACACCGGTTCCGGATTAATTGTTGAATATAGTATAGCAAGCGATGTTGATAAAATTCTATCCGGTATTGTTAACAGTACATGTTTCCGCGGTGGCGGTCAGTATCAGCCTGTTTATTCTGCGCGGTATCTGGATGATGCAACAATCACCCATGCTTGCACGGAAATGGGTCAGGGTGGCACCGCACGTATCCGACACGGTTCTCATAGCCAGCGCCGGGCTGCTGGCTGCAGCCATTGGACAATACCCGTTTGTAAATGACTGGCTGACAGCAAAATTCATTTTGATGTTCCTGTATATAGGTTTTGGCTATTTTGCGATCAATCATGGCCACAACAGGGGCAGCAGAATCATCAATGGCGCGACAGCCATAGTGATCCTGGTATATATAGTATCTGTTGCAATAACCCATAACCCGTTCCCGTTAACCCTGTTGTTTTATTGACGGGATCGATACAGGACCCGCAGCACGTAATGGAGTGAGAGGCTCAATGCGTAGATCGCTCAATTACCCGAACACATTATTCCGCAATGGCATGATATGCCTGCTGCTGGCGCTGGTTCTGGTTCTGCCGCTCCCGGTTCATTCCGGCGAAAACGCTGAAACCGTGGACGCTCATGCTGATCGCTTCTTCCCGGGATGGCAGAGCGTCGGTGAGTTTGAGGGCGATCCGTTGGCAGCCGTCGTGCTTGGCAAGCAAGGCCCCATGGGCTACCTGTTCAGAACTGATGATATTTTTGCCATACCCGCTTACTCTGGCAAACCCATTTCCACGCTGGTCGGTATAGACCTGCAAGGCACGATTCGCGGCATTCAGATTTTGCATCACGAGGAACCGATTCTGGCCGTGGGTGTCAGCGAGGAAGACCTAGCCCGTTACGTAAACCAGTACAATGGGCTCAGAATGAATGAGCAGGCCAAGATTGGTGGTCGTGATCGTCCTGGTTACAAGGCTATCGATGGTATCAGTGGTGCCACCATAACAGTCATCGTAATCAATTCCACTGTCGTCAGGTCCCTGAAGGAGGTGGCCAGGAGCCGTGGTATTGCCGTTGAAAAGAAAATTACAAAGCCCGTAACAGCCGCAAAAAAACCCGGATCACAACCGGCGAGAAAAAGCGTTCAGCAAACCAGGCAAGAGCCCGGAACCAGGAAAACTCGGGAAGTGCCGGTTGGCAGGGAGTTCGAGGCGGATGAGCATGGGCCGATCTGGCTGACCACCTGGCGTGATCGACAATTGCAGATTGTCATTCTGATGTTGGCACTGGGTTCTCTCGGGTTGCTGCTGATATTCCAGGACTGGTTGGCGAGACATTCCGCAGTGTTGACTCAAATCCGGAATACGTACCTCGTGTTTACCGTGCTGGTACTGGGCTGGATCATGTTGGCGCAGTTGTCGGTCGTCAATGTTCTGACTTTTGCCAGTTCAATAATGCATGGATTCAGCTGGGACGTGTTCCTGATGGAACCGGCGATTTTCCTGCTGTGGGGATTTGTTGCGGTAACCCTGTTGTTATGGGGGCGTGGAGTGTATTGCGGCTGGTTGTGCCCGTTTGGCGCCTTGCAGGAACTGATCAACAAGCTGGCCCGTTACCTGAAAATCAGGCAGATCGAATTCCCTTCGGTTGTGCATGAGCGGTTGCTGGCACTCAAGTACATTATATTCATCCTGCTCTTTGGGCTGTCGTTGCAGTCCATGGAACTGGTGCTGCCCTATATTGAAATTGAACCATTCAAGACTGCGGTGATTATGCATTTCAACCGGGATTTGCCGTTTGTTGCCTATGCAGTCGGACTGCTGGTTATCACCATCTTTAACCGAAAATTCTATTGCAAGTACCTGTGTCCGCTGGGGGCGGCCCTGGCCATTCCATCACAGTTGAGATTGTTCGACTGGCTGCGTCGACGCAAGGAATGCGGCCGCCCGTGCCAGACCTGCGCCAGCGAGTGTGAGGTGCAGGCGATTCGGCCCACTGGTGAAATTAATGCTAATGAGTGCCATTACTGTCTGGATTGCCAACTGAGCTACTGGAACCCCCATAAATGTCCACCAATGATTGAAATCCGCAAGCGCCAGGAAAAGCGTGAACAGGCGACCGCTCGCCTGGCAAAAAAGACTACCTGAGTCCGGAATTTCCGCGGTTTCATTCAGATTTCACCGTCCCCGGCTTGTTGCGGTCGAGCGGGCAATTCTTGACTAAAACAGGTACAAAAAAGATATATTTGATTTGCATCAATGAAGTAATAAATATCGATGGGTATGGTTGCGATGCTTAGGAGTGCTCGCGGAGCGGCAAGATCGGGCGTTGGCGAGTTTCAGGAAATTGAGGAGATCAAACCATGAACAAAAAACTAGGTAGCGTTGCGGCTGCCGCGATTTTGGCGTTGTCGTTTGGCGGCATTAGCCAAGTCGTGTTTGCGGCCAAATCCGAACACCCGGGCACCACCGAAGGTGAAATGCGTTACAAGGGTGCGCCTGTGCCAGAGCGTGATACCACCCAGACGCGCACACCCGGCGCGCCAGCCATAACCGAAGCGGAATTTGCACGGGCAAAGAAAATATTTTTTGAGCGTTGCGCCGGCTGTCATGGTGTATTGCGCAAGGGTGCAACGGGCAAGCCGCTGACACCCGATATCACATTGAAGAAGGGTACAGATTATCTCAAGGCATTTATCGGCTATGGATCACCGGGCGGTATGCCAAACTTCCAGACCTCGGGAACCCTGTCGGCAGCAGACGTGGACCTGATGGCCCGGTACCTGCAACATGAGCCGCCGATGCCGCCGGAATATGGCATGAAGGAAATCAAGGAAACCTGGAAAGTGTACGTGCCGGTAAACAAGCGGCCGAAAACCAAGAAGAGCAAGTTCAATATCGAAAACCTGTTTTCAGTCACCTTGCGTGACAGTGGTCAGGTTGCCCTGATTGACGGTGATACCAAGAAAATTGTCAGCATTATCGACACCGGTTATGCCGTACACATTTCGCGTCTGTCTGCTTCCGGCCGCTACCTGTTCACTATAGGTCGTGATGCCAAGATCAACATGATTGACCTGTGGATGAAGAATCCGAAAACTGTAGCTGAAATCAAGATTGGCATGGAAGCGCGTTCTGTTGAGACATCCAAGTACAAGGGTTTCGAGGACAGGTACGCTATTGCCGGATCCTATTGGCCACCGCAATACGTCATCATGGACGGCGATACGCTTGAGCCAAAGAAGATCGTCTCCACCCGTGGCATGACCGTGGATACCCAGGAATATCATCCTGAACCTCGCGTTGCCGCGATTGTCGCCTCTCACGAGCATCCGGAGTTTATTGTCAACGTCAAGGAAACCGGCAAGATCCTGCTGGTCAACTACAGCGATATAGACAACCTGAAAGTCACCACCATTGGTGCCGCCCGGTTCCTGCATGATGGTGGCTGGGACTCTACCAAGCGTTACTTCCTGACAGCGGCTAATCAATCCGACAAGATTGCCGTGGTCGATTCCAAGGATCGCAAGCTGTCAGCATTGATTGATGTCACCAAGATTCCGCATCCGGGTCGCGGTGCCAACCTCAATGATCCCCAGTACGGTCCGGTATGGGTCACGAGCGCCCTGGGTAACGAAAACATCACCTTTATCGGTACTGATCCAAAGGGTAACTCCAAGAACGCCTGGAAAGTCGTGCGCACGCTCAAGGGTGCAGGTGGCGGATCACTGTTCGTCAAGAGCCATCCCAAGTCTACAAACCTGTGGGTGGATGCTCCGCTGAATCCCAATGCTGCAATCAGCCAGAGTATTACGGTCTGGGATGTAAACAGCCTCGACAAGGGCTTCAAGACCCTGCCTATTGCTGAATGGGCTGGTCTTGGTGCGGGTCCGAAGCGAGTTGTCCAGCCTGAATACAACAAGGCCGGCGATGAAGTCTGGTTCTCTGTCTGGAGCGGCAAGAAGGAAGAGTCAGCCATTGTTGTTGTTGACGACAAGACCCTGAAACTGAAGAAAGTCATAAAGGACAAGCGCCTGATCACTCCTACAGGCAAGTTCAACGTATATAACACCATGCATGACGTCTACTAACTGAAACAGAACTGCAGGGGCCAGGCGCCCCTGCAGTTCTTGCCAGGTTGTCCTGGGCTGGATGCCTGCAGTGCAACCTGGCAAGAACCGGACAAGTCAAAAAGGGCGAAAAACTGTATGGGGAACAAAGTTTATCTCGTAGGTGCCGGACCCGGTGACCCTGACCTGCTGACAGTCAAGGCGCTGCGCCTGATCCGGAATGCTGAAGTAATTGTCTATGACCGGCTGGTATCGCCTGAAATCCTTGAGCTGATCCCGCCCGGGGTCAAGCGTATCTATGTTGGCAAGGCCACTGGCCAGCATCACATGAACCAGGACGAGATCAACGACGTATTACTGAACCTGGCCCAGACCGGCCATCATGTTGTGCGCCTGAAGGGTGGTGATCCGTTTACTTTTGGCCGTGGTAGCGAAGAAGCGCAGTACCTGGTGCGCCACGGTATCGAGTATGAGGTTGTTCCGGGGATCACTGCCGCAGCCGCGTGCAGCGCCTATGCTGGCATACCGTTGACCCATCGCGGCCTGGCACGCGGCGTTCGGCTGATGACCGGCCATTGCCGTTCCGATGAACCGCTGGACCTGGACTGGCGCAGTCTTGCTGATGCGGAAACCACGCTGGTCTTTTACATGGGCCTTGCCAATGCCGACCAGATTAGCGAAAAACTCGTGGCCGCCGGTCGTGCCGACAGCACACCGGTCGCAATCGTGGAAAACGGAACCAAAAGAGCGTCGCAACGAAGTTGTATCACGACTTTGGGCAAGTTGCCCGAAACCATTCGTGATCAGTCTATCCAGGCGCCGGCAATCATAATAATTGGAGATGTAGTGAGCTTTGCCGATGAACTTGCCTGGTTTAACATGTCGACAAATGAACCAGGTGACGTCTGTGACCAGCAAAACTCGGGAAGATAAATCCTCTTTTGCCGCAACCTTTGCCGGTTTTGCTGTTGCGTTCCCGCTGTTGTTGCCGGTTGCCGTATCCGGCTCTGATCTCGCTGCTGCAACTGCAGTGCCCCAAAGCCGCCAGCAGGAACTTCGCCATCTTCTTTTGCATGATTGTGGCTCCTGTCATGGTATGACCCTTAAGGGCGGCCTGGGCCCGGCTTTGTTACCGGAGACTCTCCGGGGAAAATCAGTCGAATTTCTTGTTTACACCATACTCGAGGGACGCAGCAACACTGCCATGCCGCCGTGGCGCGGCCAGTTGACAGAGGCTGACGCCAGGTGGCTCGCCGTAACCCTGCGCGAAGGCATAAAGCCATGAAGCTTGCCTCCCACGCCAGCGCAGTATTGGTAATCACGCTGCTGTCTGCATGCGCCATGCCGCTGCGTGGTACCGGCGACCTTGGCGTTGTCATTGAGCGTGCCAATGGCAGTCTGGCCATTGTTGAAACCACGACCCGTACTCGCCTTGGCCAGGTCAACGGTCTCGGTGACCTGTCTCATGCTTCTGTTGTCTATTCTCGTGACGGCCGCTATGCCTTTGTCTTTGGTCGAGACGGCGGCTTGAGCCGGGTAGATGTACTGCGCCAGCGTATCGACAAGCGCATTATTCAGTCGGGCAACAGTATTGGCGGTGCCATTTCCCAGGATGGTCGACTGGTAGCGGTATCCAATTACACGCCTGGAGGGGTGCGCGTTTTTCGCAGTGATACCCTTGAGCCGGTTGCCGATATACCGGCGAGTTATGGCAACAATGGCAAGTCATCAAAGGTGGTGGGATTGGCCGATGTTCCCGGAGGTGGATTCGTCTTTAGCCTGTTTGATGCCGGTGAGATATGGCTGCTTAATTTTGACGGGCAATACAACCCGATGTTAACGAAATTTAAACATGTCGGACAACAACCCTATGATGCCCTGATTACGCCGGATGGTCGCTATTATATCGCCGGCCTGTTTGGTGAGGACGGCATGGCCATGCTGGACCTGTGGTACCCGGACAAGGGTGTGCGCCGGATCTTGCACGACTACGGTCGTGGTGACAAAAAGCTGCCCGTATACAAGATGCCGCACCTTGAAGGCTGGGCCATGGCCGGTGACTACATATTCGTACCGGCGATAGGGCATCACCAGGTGCTGGTTATCGACAGGCAATCATGGAAGGTTGTCAGGAGAATTGATGTCCAGGGTCAACCCGTGTTTGTGATGGCTCGACCGGATTCACGGCAGGTATGGGTGAATTTTGCCCACCCGGATAACTCGGTAGTTCAGATTATTGACGTGGCCTCGATGGCACTTATCAAGACGCTGACGCCAGGCAAGGCGGTTCTGCACATGGAGTTTACGCCACGGGGCGAACATGTGTGGGTATCAGTTCGTGATGATGACAAGGTTGTTGTCTATGACACGGCCAGTTTCAGACAGTTGGCGCTGGTGCCGGTCGCCAAACCCAGTGGCATTTTCTTTTCCAGTCGTGCCGGCAAGATCGGGCTATAGCCGTGCAACGGGATCAATCCATGAACAACACGATTCTGTCCGAACTTGAAAAACACCTGCTGAACGACTACCAGCACGGCTTTCCACTCACTGCTACGCCCTATGCCGACATCGCTGCACAGCTGGGCGTATCGGAAGCCGAAGTATTGCAGGCACTCGAGACGTTGACCGAAGCCGGTGTTGTCAGCCGCGTGGGCGCGGTATTTGCGCCAAACCATGTGGGTGTCAGTACGTTGGCCGCCATGTCAGTACCTGCCGAACTGGTAGATGAAGTCGCTGGTTTGATAAACAGCTATCGGGCGGTAAATCACAATTATGAGCGCGAGCACGCGTTTAATATCTGGTTCGTGGCCACGGCGCCGGACCAGGCCAGCCTGGATGCAACTCTGGCAGACATTGAAAGACGCAGTGGCTACGCCGTGATGTCGCTACCCATGGTCGAGGATTACCATATTGATCTTGGTTTCCCGCTGCAGTGGGGGCACGGGCTGATTGAAGACTATGACGTCAATGGCGGCGGAGGCAGGCGATGAAAAAATTGACTGATCAGGATCGCGCATTGATCGAGGCCATTCAGAAGGGGCTGCCCCTGGTCAGCCACCCCTATGCCGAGATTGGCGAGCAACTGGGATTGACCGAGCAGGAGGTGATCCAGCGCCTGCAATCCCTGACCGGGATTGGCGCCATACGACGCATGGGTGTGGTGGTTCGTCATCGCAAGCTGGGTTATCGCGCCAATGCCATGGTGGTGTGGGATGTGCCGGATGCGCGTATCCGTGACCTTGGCCGCTGTTTCGGCCAGTTCGAGTTTGTTACCCTTTGTTACCAGCGCCCAAGGCGTTTGCCGCATTGGCGTTACAACCTTTTTTGCATGATTCATGGCCGTGATCGTGAAGCGGTACTGGCTAACCTTGACCGGCTGAAGACCGCCTGTGGCGCCGATGCGATTCCGCATGATGTTTTGTTCAGCAGTCGCTGTTTCAAGCAGCGTGGCGCGCTGTATGTTCATGGCGGTCAGTCGTCTGAGCCCGACACGAGGCTGAATTATGGATAGCGTGGACCGGGATATCATCAACGGCCTGCAGGGCGGTTTTCCCGTGTGCGAGCACCCATTCAGGGAAACGGCAGCCCGGTTTGGAATCGAGGAGGCTGAACTGATCAGCCGAATCCAGCAGCTTCAGCAGGAGGGATTTATCAGCCGGTTCGGACCGATGTACCATGCCGAGCGACTGGGTGGCGGCCTGACTCTGGCGGCCATGGCAATAGCTGAACGCGACTTCGGACGAGTCACGCGCATCGTCAATGCCTACCCGGAAGTGGCGCATAACTACCGGCGTGAACACGAATTCAATATGTGGTTTGTACTGGCTACGGAATCACCGGCGCGTATCGACAGCGTGATCAGGGAGATCGAACGGCAGACCGGGTACCTGGTATACAACATGCCAAAGCTGGAGGAGTTTTTCATCGGACTGAAGTTCGAGGTTTGATGTGTTATGGCGAGTGCAAGCGCAAAACCTGTTCCGAGACTTGATATCGTTATGAGCGAAGCAACCGTGTATCGTCCTGATGAAAAAGACCTGTTGATCATCGAGGCAACCCAGGGTGGTTTGCCGGTGTCACCGACGCCGTATCATGACATAGCTGAAGCCCTGGATATGGACCCGGAAGATGTGATGCAGCGTGTACGCACAATGCAGGAGCACGGCGTGATTCGGCGAATCGGTATTGTGCCCAATCATTACAAGCTCGGTTATACGGCCAACGGCATGTCTGTTTGGGATGTTGATGACCGGCATATACGCGAACTGGGGCGAAAGATAGGCAGGCTGGATTTTGTCAGTCATTGTTATCATCGACCGCGACATTTGCCGGAATGGCCGTATAACCTGTTTGCCATGGTGCATGGCAGGAACCGTGATGAAGTGTTCAGCAAGGTCAAGACTATTGCTGATATGCTGGGTGATGCCAGGCGTGAATACCAGGTATTGTTCAGTACCGAGATTCTGAAAAAGACCGGATTGAGATTAAGCTGAGGAGATCGCAATGTTCCGTATAACCCGATACATGCAGGAGCTGGTCTCGCCGACACCACTGCTGCCGGCACGGCAACCGGCCGGGCCGGTAGTGATATGGAACCTGATCCGGCGTTGCAATCTCAGCTGCAAGCATTGTTACTCCATTTCCGCGCCGAAGGATTTCCCCGGTGAACTGAATACGGACGAGGTGTACACGGTAATGGATGACCTGCGCCAGTTCCGCGTACCGGTGCTGATTCTGTCCGGCGGTGAACCATTATTGCGACCCGATATTTTCGATATATCCCGGCGCGCCAAAAACATGGGGTTTTATGTCGGCCTGTCCACCAATGGCACGCTGATTGATGAATCCAATATTCAGCAGATTGCCGACATGGGCTATGACTATGTGGGCATCAGCATAGACGGTATTCGTGAAACCCATGACCGGTTTCGCCATCTTGACGGCGCGTACGAGGCATCGATGCGCGCGATTCGCCTGTGCCGCGATCACGGCATCAAGATCGGCATGCGCTTTACATTGACCCAGGACAATGCGCACGAGTTACCGGAATTGCTGAACATCATGGAACAGGAAGGTGTGGACAAGTTTTACCTGTCGCACCTGAACTATGCCGGTCGTGGCAACATCAACCGCAAAACCGATGTTGTGCACCAGATGACACGTAACGCCATGGACCTGTTGTTCGATACCTGCCTGCGCTTCATCAACGAGGGCCGTCCGCGTGAATTTGTTACCGGCAACAATGATGCCGACGGCGTTTACCTGCTCAAGTGGGCGGCATCACGCTTCCCGGACCGCCTGGATCACTTGCATGCCTTGCTTGCCCAATGGGGCGGCAATGCCAGTGGTGTCAATATTGCCAATATTGATAACCTTGGTGTTGTTCATCCTGATACCTTCTGGTGGGATTATCCCCTGGGTAACGTCAAGGATCGTCCGTTCTCCGAAATCTGGCAGGACGTATCCGATCCGTTAATGGCTGGCCTGAAACAAAAGCCTCGACCATTGAAAGGACGGTGTTCGGCCTGTCATTATATGGATATCTGTGGCGGCAATACCCGCGTGCGCGCCTGGCAGCTGACACAGGATCCCTGGCAAGAGGACCCGGCGTGCTACCTGTTTGACGAAGAACTGGGCATTGAAACGGTTGAAGGCCAGGAGCGACTCAAGGCGACGCCATTCAAATGGCATGCTCGGGGCTGAATTCGAACATAACAAGAACCGGAAATACATCATGCGTTACGGGTTACTGGTTGCATTACTGGTCAGTGTTCCCCGGGTCCTGGCTTCTGCGGAAGCCGGCAATCCGGGCACTGCCGACGTTGCCAAACTGTACACAACTCATTGTGCATCCTGTCATGGCACTGATCGCCTGGGCTCCATGGGGCCGGCGCTGCTACCGGAAAATCTTGGTCGACTGAAAAAGCCCATGGCCGAGCAGGTTGTTGCCAAGGGGCGCGCGGCAACACAAATGCCGGGCTTTGCCGACAAGCTCAAACCGGGGCAAATCACTTCGCTGGTGGATTATGTCTATTCGCCCCTGGCCAGTGTGCCGGACTGGGGCATGAAAGAGATCAAGGCCAGTCATGTACGCCATTACGATGTGAACAAGCTGTCTTCATCCATGACCTACAAGGCCGACCCGCTGAACCTGTTTATTGTTGTTGAACTGGGTGATCACCATGCCACGGTGCTGGATGGCGACAAGCTGGAACCGATTCATCGTTTTGCCACGCGCTTTGCCCTGCATGGCGGACCCAAGTATTCACCGGATGGCCGGTTTGTCTATTTTGCCTCGCGCGACGGCTGGATCAGCAAGTTCGACATGTACAACCTGAAGACCGTTGCCGAAGTGCGTGCCGGTATCAATACCCGCAATCTTGCCGTGTCCGGTGATGGCCGTTACGCCATGGTGGCCAATTACCTGCCGCATACACTGGTGGTGCTGGATACCGAAACGTTACAACCCATTAGCGTCATCCCGGTCAGGAACGAGCAGGGCAAGAGTTCGCGTGTCAGTGCCGTGTATACGGCATCACCAAGAGAAAGTTTTGTTGCCGCGCTTAAGGACATCCCGGAAGTCTGGGAAATCAGTTATTCGGACAATCCCGAGCCGGTGTACAAGGGCCTGGTGCATGACTACCGCTACAAGGAAGGCCTCGCAGACGAGAGCCGGTTCCCGGTTCGCAGTATCCCGCTGGAAGATTACCTCGATGACTTCTTTTTCGATCAGTCCTACACGCACCTGATGGGCGCGGCGCGCAACGGCAAGAATGGCCAGGTGGTTAACATGAATATCCGGCGCAAGATTGCTGATCTTGATTTGACCGGCCTGCCGCACCTGGGTTCAGGAATTACCTGGGACTACAAGGGCAAGCCGGTGCTGGCGACGCCCAACCTGAAAAAGAATGAAATCAGCATCATTGATATGAAGACCTGGAAAACCATCAAGCGCATCGAAACGCAGGGCCCGGGATTTTTCATGCGCAGTCATGAAAACACAGATTACGCCTGGGCCGATGTGTTTTTCGGTCCCAACAAGGATGTCGTGCATATCATCGACAAGCGCACGCTCGAGATCGTCAAGACGCTGCGACCAGAGCCGGGCAAAACCGCGGCTCACGTGGAGTTTGATCGTCACGGGCGTTACGCCTTATTAAGCATATGGGACGATGACGGCGCGCTGGTGATTTATGACAGCCAGAGCCTGAAAGAGCTGAAGCGCATTCCCATGAAAAAGCCGTCCGGCAAGTACAACGTCTATAACAAGACACGGCTGTCGTCCGGAACCAGTCACTGACGGGGATCGACTTTACTAGACCCGGTTCCGGCAGCGGTTTATGCTCCGGCCCATGTCAGAATTGAGTCAGCTAGATTTATCCCGCCTGCGCCAGTACCGCACCCACCTGTTTTACGAAGGCAGCAGTACCCGTCCGGAAGTGGCCTTGATCGAGTACCAGGGTGAAAAAGCCGTGCTCAAGGACTTCAATGCCGGTCACGGCGGCTTTGGTTTCCTGTTCGGGCCATTACTCATCTGGCGCGAGGTCCGCGCCCTGCGATACCTGGAAGGCGTTCCGGGTATCCCGAGACTGCTGTCCCGGCCCAATCGCCGGGCGGTATTGATGCAGCACATTGACGGACGCACCGCCAAGGCCGTGCCCAAGGGTGAGTTGGGCGCCGACTTTTTTGTGCGTATGACCGAGCGGATTAATGCCATGCATGATCGTGGCGTGGTGCACTGTGACCTGCGCAGTGGCGGTAACACTATAATAGATAATGATGGAAACCCGTATTTTATCGATTTTGTCTCGCACCTGCGCCGCGGTGGTCGCTGGAATCCCGTCGGTCGCTGGGTATTTCGCCAGTTTGAAATTGCCGATCACATTGCCATTATCCGGCTCAAGCGCCGGCTGGCGCCGGGACTGCTGACCGAGGCGGACCAGGCGCTGCTGGATCTGGACAAAAACCATCCCATTGCCCGTAGTGCCCGCTTTGTCGGCCACGGTATTCGCCGGGTATTGCAGTTGATTCTGGGCAAACCCCGACTTTAAGGGTTTTTTCCCGGCCCGTTGGGGCTGCAAAGCCCGGAATGTTCGGGTAAAGTCCGCGTTCACATTTTTTTGGCCGCGCCACGGCAGTGCCGGTTTGGGCGCGAAAACTGACATTTTAGGAAGGCAAGCTCATGGCTGATTTCAAGATTGCACCGTCTATTCTTTCCGCGGATTTCGCCCGCCTGGGTGAGGAAGTGGACAACGTCATCAAGTCCGGTGCCGATATTGTGCACTTTGATGTCATGGACAATCACTACGTGCCCAACCTGACTATTGGCCCGCTGGTGTGCGAAGCCCTGCGCAAGCATGGCGTAACGGCCGAGATCGATGTGCACCTGATGGTGAAGCCGGTGGATCGTATTATCCCGGATTTTGCCAAGGCCGGTGCCAGCTACATTACATTCCACCCGGAAGCCTCCGAGCATGTCGATCGCTCGCTGCAACTGATTCGTGAATTGGGCTGCAAGTCCGGCCTGGTATTCAACCCGGCGACACCGCTGGACGTACTGAAGTACGTCATCGACAAGGTCGACATGGTGCTGCTCATGTCGGTTAACCCCGGCTTTGGCGGCCAGTCCTTCATTCCTTCAGCGCTGGACAAGCTGCGCGAGGCACGCAAGATCATCGACGACTCCGGTCGCGATATTCGCCTGGAAATTGATGGCGGCGTCAAAGTGGACAATATTCGTGAAATCGCTGAAGCCGGTGCGGACACCTTTGTTGCCGGTTCCGCCATCTTCGGCGCCAAGAATGACTCCGATGCCAATGTCTACGACACGGTGATCAAGGCCATGCGAGACGAGCTGGCCAAGTCTGGCAAGTAACCGGAGTACCAGGGAGCCATGATCAACAAACCGGAAATGATCCTGATCGACGTGGATGGCACGCTGGTGGACAGCGTGCCTGATCTTGCTTATTGCGTCGATGAGATGATGAAAGCCGTGGGTCGCCCGGAACATGGCGAGGCTGCAGTACGCAACTGGGTAGGCAACGGCGTTGAGCGACTGGTACGGCGGGCCCTGGTCGGGCAGCTGGATGGCGAGCCGGATGATGCTGACTTCGACGAGGCCTACCCGATATTTCTCGACCTGTATGCGGAAAATACCAGCAAGCGCAGCTGCCTGTACCCGGGCGTGAAAGAGGCGCTGGACTATATGAAGGGCGAAAGTTATCAGCTTGGCTGTGTAACCAACAAGGCGGCACAGTTTACCGAGCCGTTACTGGCCGACCTGGGCGTGAAGGATTATTTTGGAATTCTGGTTTGCGGTGATACGCTGATGAAGAAGAAGCCGGACCCGCTGCCGCTGCTGCATTCGGCCCGGCATTTTGGTGCGGCGCCGGAGCGCAGTCTCATGATTGGTGACTCCATCAGCGACGTCAAGGCGGCCCGGGCAGCCGGTTTCCAGATTGTGTGCATGAGCTATGGCTACAACCACGGCGTTGATATCCGCGAGGCTGAACCTGATGCGGTCATGGACTCCATGATCGAGATCCGGGAGTTGCTGGAAAATGCGCAAGAACTGAAAGCCGGGTAAGATAGCTGGCAGAATGTCACGTTGACAGGATCATTCCAAAAGCATCACCAGGAAAGAATATGAAACAACAACACATGGAATTGCTGAAAGGTCGATGGCGGGGTTGGTAGTTACCGTTTCGGTTTTGTGTTGTTGTCAGAAATTATAATGGTGATCATTCATGGACAAATTACGTTTTCAGGCGCTGGCCGCCGAGGGCTATAACCGCATTCCGCTCATGCGCGAGGTGCTGGCCGACCTCGATACACCCTTAAGTACCTATATCAAGCTGGCCAAGGGGCCATATTCCTATCTTTTTGAGTCAGTCCAGGGCGGCGAGAAATGGGGGCGTTACTCCATTATCGGACTGCCTTGCCGTACCGTGCTCAGTGTTCGCGGTTTTGATATCGAGATATCGCGTGACGGCAACGTGATTGAACGCGAAACCGTTACCGATCCGCTGCGTTATATTCGTGACTTCAGGCAACGTTACCGTATGCCCGAGATTGACGACTTGCCGCGATTCACCGGCGGACTGGTTGGCTACTTTGCCTATGAGACTGTTCGCTACATTGAGCCGCGCCTGCGTACCGAGCGCAAACCGGACACCATTGATTCGGCAGATATCATGTTAATGGTATCGGATGAAGTAGTGGTGTTCGATAATCTCGCCGGCAAGCTTTATATCGTTATTCATGTCAACCCTGAAATTGATGATGCCTATGACCGCGCCAATGCGCGACTTGATGAACTGGCAGCACGCCTGCATGGCCCGCTCCCGGATTCGGGCAACGACCATGAACCAGGCAGCGTAAATGAAGACGATTTTGCATCCGGTTTTCCCGAGCAGAAATTCATGACCGCGGTCGAGCGTGCCAAGAAGTACATTCATGACGGCGATATCATGCAGGTAGTGCTGTCACAACGCATGTCGATCCCGTTTGCAGCGCCACCGCTGGATCTGTATCGCGCGTTGCGCAGCCTGAATCCTTCGCCGTACATGTACTTCATGGATATTGGCAACAGCCATATTGTCGGTTCATCGCCGGAAATCCTGGCTCGCCTGGAAGATGGCGAGGTTACGGTTCGGCCCATAGCCGGGACACGCCGGCGCGGCCATACGGAGGCCGAGGACAAGGCCATGGAAGTCGAGCTGCTTGCCGATCCCAAGGAGCGCGCCGAGCACATCATGCTGATGGACCTGGGTCGTAACGATATTGGCCGTGTGGCAGAAATCGGTTCGGTAGAAGTGACTGACCAGATGGCCATCGAGCGCTATTCGCACGTGATGCATATCGTGTCCAATGTCACCGGCAAGCTGGAAGATGGCTATGACGCCATTGATGTATTGCGCGCAACATTCCCTGCCGGTACCGTCAGCGGCGCGCCCAAGGTAAGGGCAATGGAGATCATTGATGAGTTTGAACCGGCCCGGCGCGGCATTTATGCCGGCGCGGTCGGTTATATCGGCTGGAACGGCAACATGGATACCGCCATTGCCATACGCACCGCGGTGATCAAGGACGGCATGCTGTATATTCAGGCGGGCGCCGGCATAGTCGCCGACTCGCAGCCGCAGATGGAATGGAAGGAAACCATGAACAAGGGTCGGGCTATATTTCGTGCTGTCAGCCATGCTGTAGCCGGATTAAGGTAAGGGGATCGCCATGTTACTGATGATTGATAATTACGATTCCTTTACCTACAACCTGGTGCAGTACCTGGGTGAGCTGGGGCAGGATGTGCACGTTTATCGCAATGACCAGATCGGCATTGAGCGCATGGAACAGTTGAACCCGGATCATATCGTGATATCGCCGGGACCTTGTACGCCCAATGAAGCCGGCATCTCCGTTGCGGCGATCAGGCACTTTGCCGGCAAGGTACCGATACTCGGAGTGTGTCTCGGCCATCAGAGTATTGGCCAGGCATTCGGCGGCAAAATCATTCATGCCAGGCAAATCATGCACGGCAAGACGTCAATGATTCATCATGATGATCGCGGTGTATTCTTTGGGTTAAGCAACCCCTTCGAGGCGACTCGTTATCATTCACTGGTTATCGAGCGCGAAAGCCTGCCGGAGTGCCTGGAAATTTCAGCATGGACCGATGATGGTGAAATCATGGGTGTGCGTCACAAGCAACTGGCAGTGGAAGGTGTGCAATTTCACCCGGAATCAATACTGACCAGGCACGGCCACGACATGCTGCGCAATTTTGTTGGCAGCTAGGACAAGGGGGTAACAATGGATATGCAACAGGCAATCAAGGCGCTAACCGAACGTCGTGACCTTGGCAGTGATGACATGCGCGCGGTGATGCGCTTGATCATGACCGGCGAGGCAACACAGGCGCAGATCGGCGGCTTCCTGATTGGTTTGCGCATGAAGGGCGAAACCGTGGATGAAATTGCCGCTGCCGCAACGGTAATGCGCGAACTGGCCGCCCATGTTGGAGTTAGTGGACCTCACCTGGTGGATACCTGTGGTACCGGCGGTGATGGCGCCAGCACGTTTAATATTTCCACGGCGTCGGCATTTGTTGCTGCAGCGGCCGGCGCCCGGGTGGCCAAGCATGGCAATCGATCGATCTCATCGAAGTCGGGCAGTGCCGACGTACTGGAAGCGGCCGGGGTGAATCTCGAATTGACGCCGGAGCAGGTGGCGGAATGTGTGAACGAAATTGGCGTCGGGTTCATGTTTGCACCGAAACATCATGGCGCCATGAAACACGCTATTGGACCACGCCGGGAAATGGGTGTGCGTACCATCTTTAATGTGCTGGGCCCGTTGACCAATCCGGCCAATGCGCCAAACCAGGTGCTGGGCGTATTCAGCAAGGACCTGGTCGAGCCCATGGCGCAGGTGTTGCACAAGCTTGGCAGTGAACATGTTATGGTGGTGCACGCCGACGACGGCATGGATGAAATCAGCATTGTCGCACCGACGCATGTCGCCGAACTGAAGGATGGCAAGGTAAAGACGTACACGCTGAAACCGGAAGACCTGGATATTGCCGCCGGTGATATCAAGGCGCTGGCGGTTGATGGTGTTGAAGCAAGCCTGGCGCGGGTCAAGGCAGTACTGGAAAATGAAGCCGGGCCGTCGCGCGACATCGTTGCGCTGAATGCCGGCGCGGCCATTTACGTGGCAGGGTTGACAGACAGCCTGCAGGCAGGTGTCGACAAGGCATTGCAGGTTATTGCTGATGGTAGTGCCCGCAAAAAACTGGATCAACTGGTTGAATTGAGCAGCAGGCTCGGCCAGTAACAGCAGTCAGTAACAACAGATAGAGAGGCAGCTCGGTAAAGTGTCTGATACACCGGATATACTCAGAAAAATTCTTGCCCGCAAGCACGAAGAAGTTGCCGAGCGCAGCAGACAGGTTTCGCTGGCACAAATGATTGTGCATGCCGAGCAGGCACCAGCAGTACGCGGTTTTGTCGAGGCGCTGCAAAAGAAGATCGCCGCGGGCAACTCCGGCGTTATTGCCGAAATCAAGAAGGCGTCACCCAGCAAGGGCGTGTTGCGTGAAGATTTCAGGCCCGCCGAGATTGCCGACAGCTATGCAAAGAATGGCGCGGCCTGCCTGTCAGTGCTCACGGATATTGATTTTTTCCAGGGCGCGGACAGTTACCTGGTGCAGGCGCGTACTGCCTGTGACCTGCCGGTGTTGCGCAAGGAATTTATTGTTGATCCCTACCAGCTATATGAAGCGCGCGCCATGGGTGCTGATTGCATTCTGTTAATCGTAGCAGCCCTGGATGATGTCCAACTCGCGGAATTCAGCGAACTGGCATTGCGCCTGGACATGGATGTGCTTGTGGAAGCGCATGATGCCGGTGAGCTGGAGCGGGCGTTGCTTCTGAATCTGCCCATGATCGGTATCAATAACCGCAACCTGCATACTTTCGAAACCCGGCTTGATACCACCACGCAGTTGCTCGGTCGCATCCCCGGGCATGTACTGGTTGTTACCGAAAGCGGTATTCACAAGCCTGACGATGTGGCGTTCATGCGCGAGCATGGAGTCAATGCGTTTCTTGTTGGTGAGGCATTTATGCGCGCCGATGATCCGGGGGCGGAACTGGCCAGGTTATTCGAATAGCGTCGGCAACGCCGTCAGGCGCGTTTCTCCCAGTGAGCCATGCCCGGCATGGCTCGTTCAAAATTCCCAGGTATCGGATTGGCACCGAGGGCGATGGCGGGAAGATTTTGTATTCAGCAGGAGCAGGCCAGCCTGTTCTTTCACGGGAATCGTTAGTGCCTGGAATTCGTCTGCTGCGGTCGACAAGCGATTTGCTGACTACAGGCCCAGCCGAAGCCGGAATGGCCGGGTTGCCGTACACGCGAATATCAAACGCGGAGCCATCCCCCGATCTCGAGGCGGAACGCTCCTCTAGCGGGTGTTGTTGACCACGATATTGCGGCCATCAATCTGGACCAGGCCTTGGGTTTCCAGGTTCTTGAGTACCTTGCCGGCCATCTCTCGCGAGCAGTTAACCAGTTTGCCCAGCTCTTCACGAGAAATGCGTACCATCATGCCGTCCGGGTGGGTCATGGCTTCGGTATCCTTGGCCAGATCCAGCAATGCACGGGCCACGCGACCGGTGACATCAAGGAATGCAAGCTGTCCGAGTCGGCGACTGGTTTCCTTCAGGCGCTCGGCAGTCTGGCCACATAGTTGTGGCCACATGTCCGGTTCTTCCTTGCAGAACGCGCGGAAGCTGTCGTAATCAATGCTGGCTACCTCGGTTTCGGTGCGAGTCTTTACCCAGGCGGTACGGCCTTCGCCCTTGTCGAACAGGCCCAGTTCGCCAAAGTAGGTGCCAGGGCCCAGGTAAGCCAGGATCAGCTCATTACCATCATCATCTTCCATGTAAACCATGACCGAGCCTTCGGTAATGTAATAGAGTGACTTGGGTACTGCGCCAGCGCGAACAATGAATTCCTTGGCTTTGTAGCGGCGGCGAACCGATTGTGCCAGCAGTTTTTGTACTTCGGGGGTAAGTTTGGATTCTACAATTTTCGACACAACGTCTTCGTCCCTAGTCCGTGATTTTGTGCTAATTATCTAATTATATAGTGAAACGACACGTCATACCGCGGTATCGCCCGTGACGGTTCCTGACCGATTTTTTGTATTGCAGGCGGCGACTTCGCCTTTGAAGTATTCGGTAATATACTCCGCCTCCATTGTTAGTCGGGAGGCGCCATGAAAGCAAGTATTGAATGGACTGGAGACGCCGGTTTTATGGGAAAAACCGGCAGTGGCCACAGTGTGCAAATGGATGGGCCACCGGATCATGGTGGCAAGAACCTGGGACCTAGGCCTATGGAAATGCTGTTGCTGGGCCTGGGCGGCTGCGCCGCGTTCGATGTGACGCTAATATTGCGCCGTGGTCGACAGGAGATTATGGCTTGTCGCGCTGAAATTGAGGCCGAGCGCGCCGAGGAGGATCCAAAAGTTTTTACCCGTATCCACATGCATTTTGTGATCGAAGGTCGAGACGTGGACCCGAAACGGGTGGAGCGGGCTATTTCCCTGTCTGCAGAAAAATATTGCTCTGCCTCCATCATGCTGGCCAAAACCGCTACCATCAGCCATGATTTTGAGATTGTCGAGCTTTCAGGGCGATAATTTCTGATGGGGTCGGGCAGATGGCTGTGGTAAAGTCAGCCCCGCTGGAGACCTTGGCCGAAGGCCGGAATCAGCGTGGCAGTATGGTTGTATTGAAGCAGGTGAGTGATAGATGAGCGAAAAAACCCAGTTGGAAATAGAAGTGGCAGAGCTGATTATTGAAGCGCTGAACCTTGAAGACATTACCGTGGATGATATCGAGCCTGAAGCTGCCCTGTTCCGCGAGGGCTTGGGCCTGGATTCGATCGATGCCCTGGAGCTGTCCATGGCAGTATCACAAAAATACGGTTTCAAGATTGATTCGGATAATAAGGAAAACGCGGCTATTTTTTCCTCGTTGCGAGCCTTGAGCAAGCATATCGAGGAAAACCGGCAATAACCGGGAAACCATGCGTGCTGGCGTGCTGGTTATCACCACGATTGCCGGATTGTTGCTGTATCCACTGGCAACCCATTTTTTAATCCTGATTAACGCCGAACATTTTGCTTTAATCGGGCTTATGGGGCTGAGTGCGCTGGCCGTGACCTGGCGCTGGTGGAAGCAAAAGAGCATTGCTTTGGGAGGCGTGGAGTTGTATCTCATCGTTCTGATTGTGGGGACGATCAATCTGTTTACCCTGTCCGCGCAGGCCTTGTCTGTGCCGTTCGTCGTCGTCAATTTCATGCTGGCGATTTTTGTGCTGCGCTCTCTGGAGCCGGCCAGGGTGCCGGTATTTGAGCGAATAGTGCGGTTGGCGCATGGCGAGAATCTGCCTGCCCGGGTTTGTCGCCTGGCCCGGTTGTTCACCCGTATCTGGGGCTGGTATTTCATGTTGGTTGCAGCGGTGTCATTAACGTTGGCGCTGGTGGCGCCATTGGCGTGGTGGTCGTGGTTTTCCAATATCGGCTATTTTGTTGTCACTCCCCTGGTCGTGGGCGTCATGCATGTTTACCAGGTAACTGTGTTTCGTCGCCACGGTGTAGCCATGACCTGGCGCGAGCTGTTGCGAGTGGCAAAAACGCCGGTATCTGACCCACGTCACCCCCTGTCAGGATTCAGAAGGGGGTAGTTGTCATGAATTCATATTTGTCGGTGTTTGCACAAGGCGATAGCGCTAGCCCGGTTGCCTGGCGCGATGGCAGCAGGATCAGTCGCGGCGAGATGATCGCTCACGCCAGCGCGCTCGCCAAAATGTTGCCGGACAGTGGCTGGATGCTGAATCACTGCGAGGACAGGTACCTGTTTGCCATCGGCTTTTTTGCGGCGATGATGCGAGGCCAGGTGAGCCTGTTCCCGTCCAGCAAGGCGCCACAGGTGCTGGAACAATTAACGGTTGATTACCCGGGAGTGTATTGCCTCACCGATCAGGATGAGCATCCTGCTTCCATGGAGACCGTGTTGATTACCGAGCCGCCGTTGGCGCATCCGAACGGCGACTCGGATATTGCTTTTGCGTCGGATCAGTTGGCCGCCATTGCCTTTACTTCCGGCAGTACCGGCAAGCCCAAAACCTATCGGCGACACTGGGGCGCGTTCGTACGCGAGGCCGAGGTCGCTGGAAAAGCTCTGGCCCTGGACAGTCAGCGCGGTGGCCACGTTGTCGCAACGGTGCCATCGCAGCACATGTATGGCTTCATGACCGCTTTTATTATGCCGCTGAAGTGGGGTTACACCCTGGGTGCCGAGCGACCATTTTATCCGGAAAATATTCGTAAGGTGCTGGTCAGTCGGCCGACCCCGTCGGTACTGGTGACCACGCCGGTGCAGTTGCGCGCCTGCGTACTGGAAGATACCCGGTTACCGGCGACCGAGTTTATCCTGTCTTCGACAGCACCGTTGTCAGCCGATATGGCTGAAAAAGCCGAAACCGCTTTTTCAGCCACCGTGAAAGAGTTTTACGGCAGCACTGAAACCGGCGCCATTGCCGTCAGGCGCCAGGCGGATGGCCAGGTCTGGACGACATTTGATGATGTATCGGTCAATCCCGCAGATGACGGGTTCGAAGTGCATGGGCGATATTTTTACCAATCCCCCATGGTTCTCGGTGATTCTGTCGAATTGCTGGATGACAGGCAATTCCGCCTGTTTGGCCGTAACGCCGACCTGGTTAAGGTCGCGGGCAAGCGAATTTCTATTGGCGATCTCAATCAGAAACTGCTGTCCGTTGATGGCGTTGAGGACGGCGCATTTTTTCTGCCTGATATCGGCGCAGACGGCCGCGAGCCGCGCCTGACAGCTTTTGTCGTGGCGCCGGGTCTGGGACGCGAGCAGTTGATGACCGCGCTGCGCGATAAAATTGACGCGGTATTTCTGCCGCGACCGCTGCATATGGTCAGCAGCCTGCCGCGTAACGATACCGGCAAATTGCCCAGACAGAATCTTGTGCGGTTACATGAACAGCAAATCGCAGAGGCGGGGTAACAATGCCGAGAATCCTGGTACTGCATTATTCCCAGACGGGGCAATTAACCGAGGGTATCCGCCAGATGATGGCGCCCCTGGAGGCCCGGGATGATGTCGAAGTGGTCTGGCAGGAACTGGTGCCTGAGCAGGCGTCGCCATTCCCTTGGCCGTTGATGACCTTTTTTGACACATTTCCGGAGTGTGTTTACATGGATGCGCCACCGAACCGGCCGGTGGCATTTGATCCGGATAGCCGCTTTGACCTGGTAATCCTGGCCTACCAGGTGTGGTTCCTGTCGCCATCGTTGCCAATCAGCGCATTTCTGAATTCACCGGAAGCCAGGGTGCTTCGTGATAAGCCGGTCATGACTTTTATCGCCTGCCGTAATATGTGGCTGTCGGCACAGCAAAAAATGGCGCGCAAGTTATCGGAACTTGGCGCCCATTTGATTGATAATGTCGTATTGATTGACCGGGGGCCAGCATGGTCTACCTTTATCACCACACCGGTATGGATGCTGACGGGAAACAAGGGACCCCTGTGGGGTATTTTCCCCAAGGCCGGGGTCTCGGAACGTGAACTTGAGGCCGCGAAACGTTTCGGTAAAGCTCTCGCTGACGGACTGCCTCTGCTACAATCGGTGCCACCGGTGCCCCTGCTGACAGGATTGGAGGCGGTGAAGGTAAATCCCCGGTATATTGCCGGAGAGAAAATCGCCCACCGCAGTTTTCAGATCTGGGGGCGTTTGCTGAGGCATTTGGGCAAACCGGGAAGCCGCTTGCGTCGGTCTGTCCTGGTGATTTATATCCTGTTTTTGATCCTGATGATCTTGACGGTAATGCCCTTAGGTATGATAGTGCGGGCCCTGCTTCGCCCGCTGATGCGAAAACGCCTGGATGACCAGGTGCGCAGGCTGGAGCAGCCTTCGGGTTCTTCCGGAGAACGGATGGCGCAGTATGCGTCGGATTTGAAGTAGACTCGGGTGGCGCGAGACCTGGTCAGCGCAGATTATTTAGCACGTTAAAGGTAGTAGAGTGGTAATGCAGCTTCGGGACGTTTACATCACAGATTTGGCCATTTTTCTGCCCAATGACCCGGTCGATAACGATTCCATTGAATCTGTTCTTGGCATGGTTGCCGGCAAACCGTCGCGTTCGCGCAAGATCGTGTTGCGTAACAATGGCATCAAGCGTCGTTTTTATGCCATTGACCCAAATACCCTGAAGTTGACCCATACCAATGCGCAATTGGCTGCCGAGGCCGTGCGCAAACTGATTGACAAGGCCGGCATTGAGGCCGCAGATATTGAATGCCTGGCCTGCGGCACATCCAGCAGCGACCAGGTTGTCCCGGGTCATGCCAGCATGGTGCATGGCGAGTTGGCCAACCCGCCTTGTGAAATCGTATCCACCGCCGGAATCTGCAGCGCCGGGGTGACGTCGCTGAAATACGCCGCCATGGATGTTATGACCGGCCAGGCCAGGAAAACAGTGGCCACGGGTTCCGAGCTGGCATCCAAGCATTTACGCGGCACCAGCCTGGAATCAGAAATTGAAGCACGTATTGACGCGCTTGAAAAACGCCCGGAAATTGCATTCGAAAAAGATTTTCTGCGCTGGATGTTGTCTGACGGCGCCGGCGCGGCGCTGCTCTCCGATACACCGAATCCCGATCGGTTGTCGCTGAAAATTGAATGGATTGATGGCTATTCGTATGCCAACGAATTGCCTGCGTGTATGTACAGTGGCGCTATCAAGCTGGAAGATGGCAGCCTCGAAGGCTGGTGTGTGCCGGAAAACCAGCGTGATATTGTCGACAAGGGTTACATGCCATTGAAGCAGGATGCGCGCCTGCTGGATGAACACATTATGCCGATTTCCGGCCGGGCACTGGCAGGCCTGGTCAAGCGCCACAACCTGGACCTGGATGATGTCACCTGGTACCTGCCGCATTATTCGTCAGAATACTTCCGTTCCAGGCTGCATGATCAAATGGTGGCCCATGGCGTAGCTATTGAGTACGACCGCTGGTTCACCAACCTGCCTCAAATCGGCAATATCGGGTCCGCCTCCATTTACGCAATCATGGAAGAGCTGATGTACTCGGGCAAGCTCAACAAGGGCGATACGCTGTTATGCTATATCCCTGAAAGCGGACGCTTCTCGATTTACTATATGCTGTTGACCGTGGTCTGATCTCATGCGCAATATAGGCGCATGAAGAAGTCGGACGTCCCTCAGAAAGAGAATTCCATGCTGCACGGCCATCGCCGTGCCTGCTATGCCGTCGATGATGATGGTCGATATACCATGGTGCCCAGCAAGGGCTGGGATGTGGAAGACATTGTCAATGGCCAGGCTGTTGACGCCATGGAGCACCATATTGAATCTGTCCGGCAGCAGGCGTTGGCCGGTGAAGTCAGTCCGTTGGCCTACCATATGGCCCGTTGTCATATGGATGTGGGCCTGCTGGCAGCCAACGCCGGGTTCTGGCGCTGGCAGGTAAAGCGTCACTTGACGCCAGCAGGCTTCAGCAAGCTGGATGATGACAAACTTGCCCGTTATGCCCAGGCGTTGGGTCGTGATGTGGATCGCCTGAAAACCATTCCTGAACCGGAACCTGCGAAGTAATCGATATGCAAACCAGTACAGCGGCAGTGGCCCCGGAAAATTTCGAGCACCGACATGCAGCTCATTGCGAGTCCGGAACAGTGGCGACACTGCTTCGTAGTCGCGGGCTGGATCTCAGCGAACCGATGATATTCGGAATTGGTAGCGGACTGTTTTTCTTTTACATGCCCCTGATCAAAATGGGCGGTATGCCGTTGACAGCCTATCGTGATGCACCGCGAACCATTATCAAGCACATCAGCAAGCGCCTTGGTATCCGGTTCGAGAGCCACCGTTACAAGTCACCGGCACAGGGCAAGGTGGCGCTGGATGCCTTTCTCGCCAAGGGCATGTCTGTCGGAATCCAGGTCAACGTTTTCTGGCTACCCTATTTTCCACCGGAAATGCGTTTCCAGTACAACGGTCACAACATGGTGGCATACGGCAGGCAAGGCAACGATTACCTGATCAGTGACCCGGTCACAGATCATCCCGTGACCTGCGACAATGATTCATTGCAGCGTGCCCGGTTTGCCAAGGGCGCTTTTGCGCCCAAGGGTTTAATCTATTACCCGGTGCAGGTGCCGACAAATCCGGACATCAAGCCGGCTGTCATTGATGCCATCAACTACACCGCCAAACGTATGCTTGATATCCCGATGCCGTTTTTCGGCGTTCGCGGCATTCGCTGGCTGGCGAAGCTGATGGAGCGCTGGCCCCGGCGGCATGGCGAGAAGAAGGCCGCTGCCATGGTTGGCAACGTTGTTCGCATGCAGGAGGAGATTGGCACCGGCGGGGCAGGTTTCCGTTTCATGTACGCGGCCTTTCTGCAGGAAGCGGGTGAACTGCTGAATAATGACAAACTGAAACAGGCGTCGTCCATGCTTTCGGATGCGGGTGATCGTTGGCGCGAGTTTGCCCTGCAGGGTGCAATGTTATGCCAGGGTCGCAATTCGGGCGCGGATGCTTACCTTGGTCTCGCCGAGATCATGCGTGATTGCGCTGACCGCGAAGAAAAAGTTTACCAGTTGATGCGTGAAGCAGTGAGCTGATAAATGTGTCCGGCTGATCAGCCGGACACCAGCACCACCTGGTTTCTTCCCTGCTGCTTGGCCTTGTAGACGCCCTGGTCGGCACGCTCAAAAGCCTGTTCCGGTTCATCGCCTTTTACAAATTCACTGACACCGCAAGAAATGGTGATAGGGACGCGCGACCCATGATAGTGAAACTCGGTAAGTTCAATTTTTTTGCGAACAGCGTCGGCCGCGGTATACGCATTGCTGCCATCGGTGTTGGGCAGCAACACGACAAACTCCTCGCCACCAAAACGGGCAATGAAATCAGAGCTGCGCATGTGTTTTTTCAGTGAGCGCGCAATGAGCGCCAGTGTCTTGTCTCCGGCCTTGTGACCGTAGCTGTCATTGATCTTCTTGAAGAAATCGATATCAATAACTGCCAGTGACAGCGGCTGGCCATAACGCGACCAGCGGTCATACTCCTGTTGCATGCGTTCATTATAGGCAAGTCGGTTGGGTAGCTGTGTCAGTGCATCGGTATGCGATCGAGCGCGTTCCTGTTCAAGTTCCTGCCTCAATTTTCCGGCAATACTGTTGGCCTGGTCGAACTGTTGTTTCATGGAATGCAGTTCTGACAGGAGTTCGGCGTGACTCTTGAGGCCGCTGGTTCGGAACTGGCCCAGGTGTTCATGAATTATATTGATGCGCGTGCTCACCGACTGCTTGAGTCGATCAAGATCGTCGGCCTGGTCAAGATCATGACGCATACTCCTGATTTCTGCGGCCATGTTTCGATCAAACTGTTCGGCGCTGTTCTGAAGTTCGGCGCTGAGTTCGCTGGTTCGGCTGATGCCCTTGTCTATTTCCGCCAGTTCAATGTTCAGTCGGCGCAGGAATTCCCCGATCTCGGCCCTGTCCTTGTCAACAGACTTGCGCAAGTCGGACACCAGCCTGGCAATGGCTTTGAGTGCAGGTGATAAAGAAGCATCGCTGGCTGCCGACTCGATACGGTTGCGTAAAAGTTCGGCCTGCCTGTTCAGTGAGTCCGGCAGGTCCAGTTGCTCAAGTAATTGCATGAGCAGCTCTTTTGATGACGTGGTGCCAGTTGTTTCGACAGTGCCGACAGCTGTTGACGTCTCGGTTGGGTCGGCAGTCCTGGATTGGTCATGACCAAGCAACAGCTCGACAAACTCGTCAACGATTGATGTGGCCTGTTCGGCTGAAGCGCGGCTGCTACGGGCGCGCAACGCAGCGCTTGTGCGACTTTTGCCAAATTTGCGGTCATGGATGTCAGCGATGTGAACCAGCAGGCCGCTGACGATACGGTTGCTGTCCGCAGCGGAAGCTGGTTCGGTTTCCATTTTTCCGGAACCGGCGTTGCGACGCAATTCAATTTCCTTCAGGTTATCGGCAACTCTATCCAGTAACCGATCGATTTCCCCCAGTGACTCGGTGCGCTTGGCCAGGTTGCGCAATTTCTCAAGATGCTTGTCCAGTGCCGGATGCTGGCCCAGGGCGGCAACCGGCAGGCGCGACAGGCTGTTGCGCAAGGTGCTGGTAAGCTGTTCAACACGCCTTTCGTTGCTCTCGATTTCATCAAGCGCGGAATAGTATTTTTGTTTCCACTGATCTGGTCTGGATGTGTTCGTCACACGAGTGCCCCTGGCGCATGGCTGCTATGTCATCCAGAGTTTTCGGCAACAGGGTGGCCGAGCTTGAGCTTATGCCAGTGTATTTGCCAGGGTAATGGCCGAGTTGCCGATGGGATCGCGGTTGATGTGTACCAGCGTGGTGCCAGCGGCCGCGTTGTTGACGGCGTCAGCAATACCGAACGCTGCAGCCGTGTGATAGCAACCGCTGTATTGCACGTATGGCCTGACCTGGTAGCCGAGTTTCTCCAGATTGCTGATGGTCTCGGGGGTGATACGGAATCCTGGCAGAATCACCGGGTTATTGTATGGTTCCGGAATGGCCGGCAGAATGCTTTTCAGCCATTCATCGTTGCTTGCAGGATTGTTACCGGCAACAAATACCGGTGCTGATATGGTGGCGCGCGCGCCGGACGACTCCTGGCTCAGGTACAGCCAACCGCAGCCTTCGCCCAACACCTGGTCGTTACGAATCTGTATGCGTCTCAGCTGGTAATCAATATCCAGCGATCGCTCGTCCAGTCCGCCCGCGAATGCATGGGTATACCCGTCAGAGACGATGTCATCTATCGCCAGTTTCAATGCGTATTCAAATGAAAACTCATCCTGGCTGATGGTCAGGTTGCGCGTGCTGAGGCCGAGAATCTTGGCCACATAGAATGCGGCAATGTTGCTCGATGAGTTGATGAAATCAAAGGGTGACGCCATGCCATTGGCTGGCGGCATGACCTGCTCAAACAGGCCACGACACTTGTCCATTTCGCCAAGGCCGGTACCCACGTATATAGCGGCATTGTTGTCTACCGGCAGCCTCACCTGTTGCCGGCACGACATGATTCCAATGACCGCCATTTTTACGAGATGAGACGCCTGTCGCAGCGGGTCGCCAATCAGCTGTTTGACCCTGGCGGTGGCGTCAGCTTTTTCCGGTAAACCGGTTAACGCTTGCCGTGACGATGGGTCGGTATTCAGTGCCGGGTCTATAGCTGATGCGGCGTGAATATAAACTGTCGACTCAGTCATAACTGACCACCAGTGACGCGTAATTGCCGCCGAAACCAAAATAGTTCAGCAGGTAATGCCCTTGCCTGGCAGTTATTGCCTGGGCCAGCGGCGATACATCAAGCCTGGCGTCGTACTGGTCATAGCCCGCGGTAGCCGGCAAAAAGCCGGCCTGCAGGCAGCCTGCAAAACCGGTCAATTCAACAACGCCGCAGGCGCCCAGAGTGTGCCCGATGTAGCGCTTTATTACGGTGAAGTCCGGTATCTGGTGATGAAATACGCTGTGCATGGCAGCAGACTCGGCGGTGTCGTTGTCATTACTGCCGGTTCCGTGGGCCTTGATGCCGACAATATCGCTGGCACTGATATCCGCATCGTGCATGGCATTGGTCATGACGCGCGCCATGCTGCTGCCATCAGGACTGGCGCTGGTGACGTGGTGAATATCACACAGGTTGGCACCTCCGCGCAGGACCAGTTTGCTATTTATGGAATCCGCATCCAGCAATACGGCACCGTAGGCTTCGCCGAGTTGTAATCCGCGCCGCCGGGTATCAAATGGATGGCAGCCGTCCGGGTCCAGTAACATCATTGAATAAAATCCGCCCAGGGAAATGGCGCTGAAACCTTCTGCGCCGATGACAATGGCGCGCCTGACTTCACCGCGGGCGATCATGTCACGGGCAACGATCAACGCATTGGCGCTGGAGGAGCAGGCTGTATGGATGGCCAGTACCGGGCCGGTGACGCCAAACTCCCGCGCAATCGGGCCGGTGACATCTGCTGAACTGCCGGCTTTTCGTTTGCCGGGATCGCTGTAGATATCAAGATGCTTGCGGTACTCGGCTTCACCGACAAACAGGAAGCTGGTGGCACCGAAAATCATGGCACAGTCGGTAACAGCTTCGTCCGGGTTGAGGCCGGCCTGGACCAGCGCCTGGCGTACGCAGCTCTTTATTATGGCCAGTATGCTGTCGCGGCCTTCGCCAAAGCGCTGGCGATCAACCTGGTTGGTCTTGATGTTGGCGGCAAAACGAAGATCCAGCGCGGTGAGTGGCGAGATGCCGTCGCGCCCTTCGCGCATCGCATTAACGCAGGGTTCCAGCCCCTCGCCGAAACAGGAAACCATGCCCATGCCGGCAATCGGGATAGCTGCTGGACGGGTCATGCTGTGTCAGTCGCCGGGCTGGATGAAGTCGGCAAGGGTGTTGATATTTTTCATCACCCGCCGTGCATGCTTGCTGTCATCAATGCGAATATTGAATTCATTCATGATAGCAACATTGATCTGCAATACATCAAGAGAGTCGAGGCCGACATCGGAGCGCTGGCCGATCAGTGAATCGGTATCACCAATACTGGCGGGATCGATATCCTTGTTGCAGGCCTGAATAATCATTTGTTTCAGCTTGGTCTTCAATGCATCGTCTTGCGAGCCGGCTGGCATGTCTGTAAATCCTCTTTGACATTAATCCGCACATCAGCCGTGGCGGAGTCTGTAATTAAATCTCTGTACGCCGATGAACAGGCATATTGCCCCAAGCGCTACCAGTGCACCAGCCTTGTCCAGTATGCCGATAGTGTCGGCGCCGCGAACAAAAATATCCACGTATCCATCCAGTGCCCAGGATAGTGGTGAAATCACCGTAAGCTCCTGCATTGCCGGCGGCATAACCATCTTCGGTACCATGATACCGCCCAGTGCCGCCAGTACCAGCACCGAGGTGGCGCCGAAAATGGTGGCTTGCTCGGGTGTTCGGGCAAAGGCCGCTACCAGCAGGCCGTAGCCTACTGCGGCCAGGCTGACACAAATGGAAAGCACGGCAATCGCTTGCGGGTGTGGTCCCAGCTCCAGTTGTTCGCCACCAAGCAAGGGCAAGACCACAACCCCTTCGAGCAGGATCAGTGCAATCTGTATCTGGTTGATCACGAAGTAGGGCACGATCTTGCCCATCAGGATCATGCTGGTAGGCGCTGCCATCACTTGCAATCGTGTCAGGCTGCCTTCCTGGTGTTCACGCGCCAGGGTGCTGGCCAATGGTATCACCAGGAAAAACATCGCCAACAGCCCCCATCCCGGTGCGTTCACCTGCACCGACGTCGGGGTCGGGCCGGTGGACGGGCTTTTGTCGGAGCCCAGGTAAGGGTCCGTGACCTCGGCAAACAGCGAGGCTTGCTTGGGTGGCTTCGGGATGGGCACGCTGCTCATGGCGGCAACGCGATCACGAAACTTGGAAAATGCCTGAAGCATCAACCGGGTTTCAATGCCCTGGAGTACACGGTTGATGATGGAGGCCACCAGGCTGCGGTAATCACCGCGTACTGCCGGATCGGCGAACATGCGAATGGCAATTTCATCCACGCGCGTCTGGCCACTACCGGTGCTGAGTTTCAGCTCCTGTTCGGCGCGACGGATGGCAAGTTGTGTCGAATTTTCGGGGATGTAGATAGCGAACTGAATATCGCCCGCGGTAACACGTTTTTGCAGCTCGGTTTCGTTGAGCTCGTCGTCGTGGCGCACGACAAAGCTGGCGCTGGCTGCAAAAGCTTCGGTCAGCCGCTCCCCGGTTTCGCCCTTGTCTTTATCAATAATGATAATTTCGAATTTGATACCGCCCTGTTCGCGAAATGCATCCTGCAGTGCCAGTGACATGATCAATACGAAAATGGATGGCATGATAAACAGGATAGCCAGGGCCTCGCGGTCACGCAGGATCAGTTTGGTTTCCTTGATGACCGCAGCCAGGAGTTGGGATAACCAGGTAGACATGGAATGTTTGCCTCTTTTGACCGGTTATTCAATCACGCAGGCTGGTGCCGGTGATTTGCAGGAAAACCTGCTCCAGGTTCATCACGCCCACGGAAAGCGATAGCGCCTCAATCCCGTGTGCCGCCAGCACTTCCATTGCCTTGCCAAGGAGCTCCAGCGGTTCCGTTGCGGTGATGGACAGCTGCTGGGAGACGCATTGAACAGCGCGCACTCCGGGCAGTTGAGCCAGGGCGCGGATTACGGGCGCGTCAGTGGCCAGTGCCACCGCGATGCGCATGTGCACGGTATCGCCGTTACGTCCCGTCAGCAGGTCGTTGAGCGCGCCAATCGCGATGATTTCACCCTGGTCCATGATGGCGACACGATGGCAGAGTTGCTCGACTTCTTCCATGTAATGGGTGGTGTAAACGATTGTCATTCCAGCGTCATTCAAATGGCGCAGGCTTTCAAATATAAAATTCCGTGACTGGGGGTCGATGCCCACGGTGGGTTCGTCCAGGATCAGTAACTCGGGCTCGTGCAGCAGTCCGATGGCCAGGTTCAGTCGACGCTTTAGTCCCCCGGAATACGTTGCGGCGCGGCGATCGGAATAGTTTTGCAGTCTCGCAATATCGAGACAGGCGTCAATGCGTCGGTTGAGTTCGGCGCCTTGCAGTCCTTGCATGCTGCCGAAGAATGCCAGGTTTTCCCTTCCGGTGAGGTTTTGATACAGCGCCAGTTCCTGGGGAACAAGTCCAATCAGTTGTTTGGCGGCCGCTGCAGCATGGCGAAAGTCCTGGCCCTTGATTTCAATTCGACCGCTGTCGGGCTGGCGCAATCCGCATAACATGGAAAGCAGGGTGGTTTTGCCGGCGCCGTTGGGGCCGAGCAAACCAAAGAATTCGCCCCGGGCAACGTCCAGCGACACGCCATTAACTGCCGCCCGGTCAGTACCTGGGTACTGTTTGACGAGGTCGGCAAGTCTGACCATCGGGCTCGGGGATACATCGGTCCGGGCGAAATCAGTCTGTGACATAAGGTGTTCTGGCGATTCAGCTGGCTGTTTTTATGTGGCCAGAGAATACCAGTTTGTTCGCTGGTTGCCTAAATCATTGGATCACTTGCAGTCAGGTGGACAAATTCGGGATAATTCGCGGCCTGACGCCGGCGGGTACTGCCGATCAGGCTGTATAGTCAGCCGGCGCGAATCCGCAGTTTTGCATTTCGGGTGTAGTGATATGAATCAAAAAAGCAAATCCCAGGCTATCAGCGTAGATGTCGCCGTTATTGGCGCCGGCCCTGGCGGTACTGCCGCCGCCTGCTACCTGGCGCGTGAAGGCCTGAACGTCGCGGTTTTCGAGCGCGATCCGTTTCCACGTTTCCGCATTGGCGAATCGTTGTTGCCGCACAATATGCCGATCTTCAAGGAACTGGGTGTGGCCGAGGAAATGGAAAAGCGATTTATCCGCAAGTATGGCGCTCACTTTGCTGATCGAACCGGCAATCGTCGTTCGCGCTATCCTTTTGCCACAGCCATAGACAAGACTTATCCCTATGCTTACGAAGTGGAGCGTGCCGAGTTCGATCAGGTATTGCTGGACAAGGCTGTTGAAGATGGCGCAAAAATCTATATGGGCTGGACAGTTCGCGAAGTCCTGTTTGACGGTGACCAGGCAGTTGGCCTAAAGGCAGTAAATAACGAGTCCGGGGAAGAGCTGACAGTCAATTGCCCGATGCTGGTTGATGCATCAGGGCACAGCTCGCTGGTCAATCGCACCCGGGGCAACAAGCACAAGAGTGTTCTGCGTACACGCGCCGCGTTCTTCTCTCATTTCGAAGACGCTTACCGCGAACAGGGCGATCAGGAAGGCGATATCCAGATTGTTGCTTTCCGATACGGATGGTTCTGGATGATTCCGTTCAAGGGTAATACCACCAGTATCGGTGCCGTGGTCAATGAAAAGTTCCTGTCTGAACGCACCAAGGATGAGGATGCGGAAGCATCCATGTGGCGTGCTATCAATGATACGCCGTTTGTTGCCAACCGCGTCAAGAATGCCAAACAAAAGTGGCCGGCCAAGACCATTGGCAACTATTCTTATGGCTCGACCAGCTATGCCGGTAATGGCTATGTCACTATCGGTGACGCTGGTGCATTCCTTGACCCGGTGTTTTCGTCAGGCGTATTCCTGACCATGAAGTCTGCACAACTGGCAAGTGTGGCTATCCAGCAGGCTTTCAAGGAAAAGGATTTTTCGCGCAAGCATTTTATCAGCTATGAAAAGCGTATTCGTGACGGCCAGGCTATTTTTCTGAAGTTTATCCAGGGCTGGTACGACCCGGCATTCCTGGACCTGTTCTTCTTTCCCAGCAATATCCTGGGCATTCGCACTGCCATTGTTACCGTACTGGCGGCCGACCTGTTTAATCCGAAGTACCTGTGGAGTCTCAAGCTGCGTATTCGCCTGATGTTTGTGTTTACGGCGATTCACCGCCTGCGGCTGAAGTTGTTCCGTCGCGGCTCCCGGTCATTGATCCAGCAGCAACCGGTCTGATTCGTTGTGATTATTGCCGCAGATCATCCGTCGCTGGCAGGCCACTTTCCTGGAAACCCGATAGTTCCGGGTGTGGTACTGCTGGATGAAGTTATCGCGGCACTGGCGGCGTTTGTCGATGGTGCGCCGGTTGTTACAGCAATGCCGAATATAAAATTTGTTTCACCGTTGTTGCCGGATCGGGAATTCAGTATCGACTTTGAACAGAAAAAGGATGATCTGGTCAATTTTTCCATGACTGCCGGTGACAGCGTGATCGTTACCGGGAGCATGCGTTACACCCTGTAGTGCTTGAATCTCTTTTGCCAGGCGGATCAACAAGTGACTAACCAGGCATGGCTGCAACATAAAGAGCGGGGCAACCTTCTTGGTCTTGTATTGATCGCAACCATTGCGCGCGTATTCGGGCGCCGTCTTACGAGTTTGTTGCTGCATCCTATTTGTCTGTACTTCCTGCTGTTCCATCCAAAGGCGGTAGCGGCTTCACGCGGCTACCTCGCACGTGTCCTGGACGTACGACCCGGCCTTCGCCATGTTTATCGTCATCTTTTCACTTATGCGCAAACGCTGCTCGACCGGGTTTACCTGTATACCGGTACGCTTGATGTATTGCAGATTCGTCGTTGCGGTGATGAAGTGAACAAGAAGATGAAGCAGGAGGGTACCGGCGCATTGTACATCAGTGCCCACATGGGCAGTTTCGATGCGGCGCAGATTTTTGGCAGCGATGATCTCGACCTGCCGATACATATGATGATGTACGAGGACAATGCCGAGAACTTTCGCCGGATCCGGGACTCGTTGTCAAAAGGCAAACAGATCCCGGTTATTCCCCTGGGTTACCCGGACACCATGATTCGCGCCAAGCAGGTGGTCGATAACGGTGAGGCGGTGGCGATCCTGGGAGATCGAACTTTTGGCACTGATGCCGGCATCGTCGTGCCATTCATGGGTGGCAGCGCGCGCTTCCCGCTTGGGCCGTTCATGGCTGCAGCCGTGTTGAAAGCGCCATTGATTCTCTTTATTGTGTTGTATCGGGGCGGCAATCTTTACGAGGGCCACTTTGAACTACTGGCGGAAAATATTGACCTGCCGCGCAAGAATCGTGAGCAGGGTGTCAGGCAGCTGGTCGAACTGTACGCGCGACGGCTTGAATACTACTGTCGAATGGAGCCGTACAACTGGTTCAACTTCTATGAGTTCTGGGTTGATGACAGCGACGATAATGCCGTCATCGGTAGCGGCAAGGATACGGCAAGGTCAACCTGAGAGATAAATGAAACAGGCCTGGTTACAACAAAAGGAGCGTGGCAGTGTAACAGGTTTGGTCATTGCGTCATGGCTGGCGCGCATTCTGGGTCGCCGTTTTTGTCGTGCCATACTGCATCCGGTCTGCCTGTATTTTGTATTGTTTGCGCCGGCTGCCCGCCGGGCATCAGTTTCCTATCTTGATCGTGCCCTGACCCTGGCGGTAGGCCGGCGCGCGCGGTGGCGTCATGTTTATCGTCACCTGTATTGTTTTGCTTCCACCATTCTTGATCGTTTCTACTTTCTCGTTGGCGCCATGCGTTATTTCGAAATCAACAAGTATGGCCTTGATGTTTTGCGCGATACACTAGATCGTCATGGCGCCTGCGTTTTTCTTGGCGCGCATGTTGGCAGCTTTGAGCTGTTGCGTGTTGGCGGCGCCCGCAACTGGAGCCTGACCCTGAACGTGTTGATGTACGAGGACAATGCACAGAAGATGCAGTCGGTGCTGACGCGCTTTGGCCAGGGCGTCACCCTGAAGATATTGCCTGTCGGCGGACTGGACACACCCATGCGCGCAAAGGCCTGCATTGACAAGGGTGAATCCATTGCCATTCTTGCTGATCGGGACCTGGGTGACGGACGAATGATCGAGGTACCGTTTCTTGGTGGTCCGGCCAATTTCCCGGCCGGACCATTTTTGCTGGCAGCGGCGTTAAAACTCCCTGTTGTACTGGCTTTGGGTCTTTATGATGGCGGTAACCGGTACGAAGAGCGTTTTGAGCTGTTTTCCGCGGAACTGGAACTGCCGCGCGGACAGCGCGAGCAGAAGCTTAAGGAAGTTGTTGGCCAATACGCGCAACGATTGGAGTATTATGTGCGTCGCCACCCTTATAACTGGTTTAATTTTTATGACTTCTGGAAAAAAGAACATTAGCAAGCGGCATGCAGCTGTAATGCTTGCCGCCACATTGATTGTGCTGGCCGCCCCGGGAAAGGCTGTTTATGCCGGCCTGACAGTTGACCAGCTCATGCAGAAGCTGGCAGCCGTGAAGTCATCGGAAGCCAGGTTTGCTGAAACCCGCCACAGCCAGTTCCTGGAAAAACCGATGAAGCTGTCCGGCAAGTTGATTTATGAGGCGCCCGACACGCTTATCAAGCAAACGACGCGACCGCTGAATGAAACCTTTACCATCAAGGGGCAGCGGCTTGTTGTTGAGCGTATGCAGGAAGGGAAAAAGCTGCAGCACGAAGTTGGCCTGCATGACTTCCCGGCGCTGGCGCCGGTGGTACTCGGGCTCAGGTCGGTACTGGCAGGCGACCTGAAAACGCTGGAGAAATACTACGATGTCACGATTCAGGGTAGTGAACAGGATTGGACGCTGAGACTGAAACCCAGGCGGCACGGTTTTGAAGAAGACGACTGGCTTAAGGATGTGGTCAAGCTGGTTACCATGCGGGGCCAGGGTGTCTTGCTCAGCCAGGTGGAAATAATTGAACCATCAGGAGACAAAAGCGTCACGCTTATCACCCATCCTGACCGCAGGTAACGGATGTAATCATGCCGGTGCGATGGAGAATCCTGTCCGCTTTCATTCTGCTCATGTCCGTCGCGACCGTGATTGTGGCTACGCGACTGCAGGTCAGCAGTGATCTCAGCATGTTTCTGCCCGGCGGCGCCAGTTGGCCACAACAGGTCCTGGTCGAGGAATTGCGCAAGGGCGCCAATGGCAGGCTCATTCTTCTTGCCATTGAAGGTGGTGATTCCGCCGTGCGCGCCCGCGCCAGCCAGGAGTTGGCAGCGGCGTTGCAGCACAGCGGGCACTTTGTCTACGTAACCAACGGTAGCGGCAGTCTTCCCGGCCGTGAACGAAGCCTGCTAATGACCAATCGCTACCTGCTTTCGGATGGTGGTTCTGCAGAAGAGTTGTTTTCTGCTGCCGGTCTGCGCGGGATGCTGGAAGCCAGGCTGGCTGACCTGGCATCCGTTGCCGCACCATTGATCAAGACCTATCTTGCCAATGACCCGGGCCTGGCGGGCCTGGCGGTGTTGCGTCAATGGGCCGGAGAACGTGATATCCGGAAGTCCAATGGTGTCTGGGTATCGCCCGATCAGCAACGCGCATTGCTGCTGGCGTACCCGCGCAGTGCCGGCAGTAATCTTGATGAGCAGGAACAACTGGCCCGGAAGATTCGCGGCGAGTTTGTTGCCACGGCCGCCAAAGTTAACGGCAGTAGCCTGGCCCTGATCCTGTCCGGACCGGCCATGATTGCTGTCGACAGTCGCAATGAAATCCGGAGCGACGCCCAGTGGCTTTCGGTTTTCGCTTCGGTTACTGCGATGTTGTTTCTGTACCTGGCGTTTCGTTCGTGGCGCGTGGTGATGTTTGGCATCTTGCCGCTGGCTGGCGGCGCACTGGCCGGGCTGGCAATAACAACCCTGGTTTACGGCCAGGTGCACGGCATTGCCATTGCATTTGGTGTCACGCTGATCGGTATTGCCGTGGACTACCCGATGCATTTTTACAGTCACGCGGCCGGATCCATGGGCGGACCGGCGCTTGGAATACAGAGGATTTGGCCAACTCTCAGGCTGGGTGTAATGACCACGCTCGTAGGGTTCGCAGCACTGGTGTTTGCCGGCTACGGCGGGCTCACCCAGTTGGGTGTGTTTTCCATTGCCGGGTTGACAGCAGCAGCGGCTATTACACGTTTTGTGTTGCCGATCCTGACCCCGTCATCGTTTGAGCTGCCTGTTGCATTGCCCGGTGTGCAGCAGCGGCTGCTGCAATTCGCCCGATTCCTGGGCCGGCTCCGGAGCGTGGTATTGCTGTTAACAGTCGCCGCGGCCACCACATTGGTAATGATCGGCAACGATCTCTGGCAAACCGATGCCTCGCGCATGGCGCCGTTGTCAGATGAGGTGCGAAAACGTGACGCGCGTCTCAGACAGGATTTGAATGCGCCTTTTGCCGATGAAATGCTGCTGGTGCGCGGCGCCAGCGCCGAAGCTGTACTGCAGAAGCTGGAGACAATTAATGAACGGCTGCTGCAACTGAAACAGCGAAACCAGCTGCAGTCATTTGAGATCGCCAGTCGCTACCTGCCAAGCGTGGCTCGCCAGCAGCAACGTCAGGCACGCCTGCCGACAGCTGAAAGCTTGCGGGCCGACCTGTCCTGGGCGGCGCGGGGACTGCCGTTTCGCGCCGATCTGTTTTCGACCTTTGTTTCGGAAGTGGCGGCAGCCAGGGTGGCGAAGCCGGTAACACTTGCTGATTTTCATGGCACCATGCTGGCGGAGCGACTGGAGCCCCTGTTGTTTGAATTCGGAGAGTACTGGGTAGCCCCGGTTCTGCTCTATGGTGTCAGCGATTCCGCCAGTCTGCCCGTCCTTGCCGACAACTTCGGGGATTCGGTAAGTTATGTTCATACTCGAAATGTAACCCGGGAGATGATGACAGCGTATCGGCAGCACAGCCTGACCGTGTTTTTATATGGGGCGCTGGCCATCCTGGTGGTGCTGATACTGGGTCTTGGGTCGCTAAAACTGGCCCTGCGCACATTACTTGTGCCGTTATCGGTGGTATTACTGACCATGCCGCTCGTGTATGTCATGGTTGATGGCGGCCTGGGATTGTTCCACCTGGTGGCATTGTTGCTGGTTGTCGGCCTCGGGATTGATTACGCATTGTTTTTTAACCGTCTGTACCGCCGGGAGCAGGAGTGGCACAGCACGTTCCCGGCATTATGGAAGTCATGGTTGACCACGGTGCTGGTTTTTGGGAGCCTCGCCCTGTCTGATACCGTTGTTTTGCAGGCCATTGGCCTGACAGTCAGTATCGGTGTCAGTCTTTGCTTTGTATTGGGAGCCGTATGGATGCGACGCAGGCCGGTCACGATACCAGGACATGGCTGACGATCATTGCGTCCGATAATGCTAGAATCAGCCCGCTGATCAATAAAGTAGAGTATTCATGTTCCCGTTAGTTATTACCGCCTTCACCACAACCAGTGCATTGGGCCGGGGCGCGGAGGCCATGCGTTCGGCATTGCAGGCCCGGCAAACCGGGCTGGCGCCGTGTACATTTGATACGCGCGCCCGCACCTATACAGGTGCCGTTGATGGCGTGGATGATGTACATTTGCCCGAAGCATTGGCCGTGTTCAATTGCCGCAACAATCGCCTGGCGCAGCTGGGTTTGGAACAGGACGGGTTTATGGATAGCGTTCGGTCTGTGCGTGAGCGCTACGGCGCCCGGCGTGTCGGCGTGATCCTGGGAACCAGTACGGCCGGGATTCATGAAACTGAAATTGCCTATAACCATCTGGACCCGGTATCCGGCAAGTTGCCGGCTGAATATCATTTTGAAACCACGCATAACCTGTTTGCCACGTCACAGTTTGTGCGTCGTTACCTGGATCTGCAGGGTCCTGCGGCCATGGTATCAACGGCGTGTTCGTCCAGCGCCAAGGTGTTTGCATCGGCATGGCGACTGATTGCGGCAGGAGAAGTGGATGCAGTGGTTGTCGGCGGTGTCGACAGTCTTTGTTATAACACCCTGCATGGCTTCGGCTCCCTGGGCCTGGTCAGTGAAACACCAACACGACCCTGTGCACCTGACCGCAGTGGAATTTCCATTGGCGAAGCGGCAGGCTTTGCCATAGTTGAACGTGCCGGCAGTGTTGGGAATCATACCGGCCTGGCTTTGTATGGTTATGGCGAGAGCTCCGATGCCTACCATATGTCGACGCCGCGCCCGGATGGTGCCGGCGCTGCACTGGCCATGGAGCGCGCGCTGTCCTGCGCCGATCTCAAGCCGGATGCCATCGGCTACGTCAACATGCATGGCACCGCCAGCGAAGTAAATGACGCCATGGAAGACAAGGCCATCAGTCGCGTGCTGGGCACCAATACCCCGGCAAGTTCCACCAAGGGCTGGACCGGTCATACATTGGGAGCAGCCGGTATCACTGAGGCTGCCATTTCGTTTATCGCGCTCAAGAATGGCTTTCTGCCAGGTACACTAAATACACAGCAAGTCGATCCGACATTCACCAGTCGAATTATTCTTGAAAATGAATCCGCTGAAGTCAGTTATATATTGAGTAACTCGTTCGGCTTTGGCGGCAGCAATTGCAGCCTGATTTTCGGGATGCACGAATAATGAAACAAGTATACCTGCATGGAATTGGTGTGTTTGGCCCAGGCCTGGTCGGCTGGCCGTCCTGCCGGGCAGTCTTGTCTTCTGCACAGGCGTATGTGAATGAAGAACTGCCCAAACTGGCACCACAACGGCTGGCACCAGCCGTTCGACGTCGTACTGGCGACTATATTCGCCTGGCCATTGAGGTGGCCTCGGAAGCGGTAGACCAGTGCGGCATTGATGCGTCAACGCTCTCCAGTGTGTTTTCCACGTCGGATGGAGATGGTCAGATTGCACACAATATTTGTGATGCTGTCAGGCTGGACCAGGCAGAGCCGCCGGTTTCACCAACCCAGTTTCATAATTCCGTTGCCAATGCACCGGCTGGCTACTGGCAGCAGGCGGTAGAATCATTTGAACCATCGACCAGTGTTGCCGGGTTCGATCACGCGTTCGCCGTGGGTATGGTCGAGGCGGTGATGCAAGTCACCATGGAAAACCGGCCGATCCTGTTGGTCTCTCATGATGTCAGGTTTCCGGAGCCGCTACACAGCGCGCGCCCCATGGACAGCAGTTTTGGTGTGGCCATGGTGCTTGCGTCGGAGCCGATGTCGGGTTGTATCGGTTCATTGGATGTGAGTATCCAGTACGAAACCGGGATCGAAACCGTGCTTAAAGATGCGCAGCTGGACAAGGTGAGGCTGGGAAATCCGGCGGCGCGTTCGTTGAGCTTGCTGAAGGCGATTGCCGATGGTGGTGGCGAAGTGGCGCTTAATTATCCCGACAGCGGCCTGCTGTTGATCAAGTATTCGAAAATGGACTAACCATGAATCATAGTGCCATTTGTGAACGTATTCCGCATCACGGCAGTATGTGCCTGCTTGAAGAAGTGATGGACTGGGATGAGCAATCGCTGTCCTGTCGTGCGACGTCGCACCGGCTGCATGACAACCCGTTGCGCGGTCACGGTCGACTGGCTGCGGTCGCCGGTGTTGAATATGCCGGTCAGGCCATGGCTCTGCACGGCGGCCTTACTGGTGACGAGGGCGCGCCGCGCACCGGCTACCTGGCCAGTGTGCGTAACCTGGATATGGTCGTGGATCGGCTCGACGACATCGAAAGCGATCTGGAGATTCGCGTGGAACGCATGGCCGGTGGCGCCGATAGCTTTATGTATGCATTTTCCGTGAGCGCAGACAACCGCGTGTTGTTATCGGGTCGCGCCGCGGTCAGGCTGATGGAGTAAGGCTTATGAAGCGGGCATTGGTGACGGGTGGTAGTGGTGGTATCGGTGCTGCAGTGTGTCGACGCCTGGCAGCGGATGGCTTTCACCTGGTTGTGCATGCCAACAGTAATGTCGCGCGTGCAGAAGCGGTAGTTGACGAGATTCGGGCCGCAGGCGGGTCAGCCGAAGCTGTCAGTTTTGATGTTACCGATCACGCCGCGTGTGTGAGCGCAATGGAATCCCTGCTCGGCAGCGGGCCAATCCAGGTGCTGGTCAACAACGCCGGCATCCATGACGATGCGCCGCTGGCGGGCATGAGTGCCGAACAGTGGCAGCGTGTAGTCGATGTGACCTTGTCCGGTTTTTATAATGTCACCCAGCCGCTATTGTTGCCGATGATGCGGACGCGCTGGGGCCGCGTTATCAGCATGTCGTCAGTTGCCGCAGTGATCGGCAATCGCGGACAAGCCAATTATGCCGCTGCGAAAGCCGGGCTGCATGGCGCCAGCAAGTCGCTGTCCCAGGAGATAGCATCAAGAGGTGTTACGGTAAACGTCGTGGCGCCTGGAGTGATAGAGACCGCCATGACCGAATCAGTTTTCAGCAAGGACCAGATCAAGGCCATGGTACCGGCCCAGCGGGCCGGTACCGCAGATGAAGTTGCTGCACTGGTAGCGTTCCTGGTATCGGAAGACGCCGGTTATATTACCGGTCAGGTAATTTCCATAAATGGCGGTATGGGCTAGACCAGGCACTGCGTCGTTTAAAAGGATTCAAAATAGCTTTCGCAATAGCCCGAATTTTTCTTTTCCTGCTTGACCCGCGCCCGATGTAGAGGCTAGGGTAAAAAGATAACTAAAAAATTAATACGACACGTGACATGGCATTTTCTGTTTGAGAGTTAATCCATTGGTTCAAGGAGTTGTCATATGATTATCAGGAAACTTACTGCATTATTGTTGGTCCCCGTGCTCGCCGGCTTGCTGGTGACCGGAGAAGCGGATGCGCGTCCACGCACTGAGCCGGTTTTTGCTGCCGAGACTATTAACTACAAGGGCAGCGTTGCGGATGCCGCCAAGCGTGTGCGCAAGGTCATCTTCAGGCGCAAGTGGGAAGCCAAGGACAAGGGCGCCGGTCACATCCGGGCGACCTATGAAAAATCCAGCAAAAAGACCACCTTGATGGCCGCAGTTAACATCAAGATCAGTGGTGGCAAGATTCGGATCAGTTACGCTGGCAGCGAAGGTTTTTCCTATGACTCCGCCGCCAAGACAATACATCACAAGTATAATTCCTGGGTAGCCAACCTGGTGCGGGATATGCGCGTAGAATTTGGTGATTACTAGTTTGATTTGAAGTGATATCCGTCCGGTAAAAAAGCCGCCCTGCGGGGCGGCTTTTTGTTGGCGCGATCAAATATACAGGGCCGTCCGGGTCATCAGCTTTGAAGACAGTCGCATAATGGTTTTGACAGGCGCCGGGAAGCTGGCGGCACCGGCATTGAGTGCCGTGGTGGCGTGACGACCTTCGTCTTCCTTCATGAGTTCGAGGATTGCGCGGCTCTTCTCGTCGTCCGGTGATAGCTCTCGTAAATGTCCGTCGAGATGCTCCATGACCTGGTTTTCGGTTTCAACCACAAAACCGAGGCTCCATTTGTCGCCGATGGCGCCGGCAAGGGCGCCGATGGCAAAGGAACCGGCATACCATAGGGGATTGAGCAGGCTTTTGTGGGTGCCGAGTTCGCGGATGCGCTCTTCTGTCCAGGCGAGGTGGTCGTTTTCCTCGTCGGCAGCTTTTTGCATTTTTTCCCGCACCGTTGGCAGTCGTGCTGTCAGCGCTTGACCCTGGTACAGGGCCTGGGCGCAAACCTCGCCGGCATGATCGACACGCATGAATTGTCCGGCCCGGCGACGATCAGTGTCACTGAGTTCGGCTTCTTCCAGGTTTTTGGCCGGCGATTCCCGTTCCGGTCTGGGTGCCGGACCAAATACCGTGCGCAGAGCGTCATCCGCCGCGCCAAGCAAATTGTCCATGAGGCTAAATTGACGTTGTTCCATATTTGGCGCCTAAAAAAGATTGGAATTTGGCCAAGCATGCCAAGTTCGCGTTACCGGCTCAACCAGTGCATCGTGGCGTGTGTCAGCCAACGGAGTTTTGCCAGTACCAGGCGCAGCCCTCGAAAAGGCCGTGAATCAATCGCGTGAAGCGCCCGTCTCAGTCGGTCGTAGTTCACTTTCGATGGGCACATGCGAGTGCAGGCGTGGCATTCAACACAGCTGTCAAGATGTCGCCATGCAGCCTTGTCCGAGATTTTGTGGTTGGCTATGGCCGCAGCCAGGGCAATCCGCCCGCGTGGCGACTCGGACTCCGAATTGCTTAGCCGGAACGTCGGACAAAACGGCAGGCATTGGGCGCATTGGACGCAGCGCGCGGCTTCTTCGGCGATTATGTCTTGCGGCGCCAGCCGGGCGGCCTCTGGATGGGCCAGGTGTGGAGTTTGTTCGTGGATCATGGATGTGCGGAAGTATACCTGCTTGCCAGCAGGTCCGCTGCACCGGTATCTTACTTGCCATGAGTCACTACCAGTATCATGTATTTTTTTGCACCAATCAGCGCGATGATGGCAGGTCCTGCTGTCAGGATCATGGCGCTACCGATGCCCGTGCCTACCTGAAGGGCAAAATCAAGGAGCTCGGGCTGTCCGGCGCTGGTAAGGTGCGCATCAATACCGCGGGCTGCCTGGATCGTTGCGATCTGGGGCCGGTAGTTGTGATTTATCCCGAAGAAACCTGGTACAGCTACGTCGATCGCGAAGATCTGGACGAAATTCTCGAATCTCATCTGAAAAACGGCCGTGTTGTGCAGCGGTTGTTGCTTGATCGTCGGTAATCGTCGGTCATTCCCACTTTTTATTGCTTTTTCGTTTCCTGCCGAGTTAACCCGAATTGCTGTCGGGCACGTTGAGATTTGTCATGAAAAAATTATTATTGGTCGTGGAATCAACTACTTACATGACGACCATGGCGGTAGCAAAAAAATCAGAAAATGGGTTGACAAAAAGATTAGCATATTAGAAAATACTAATACTGATTGAGGCAGCAGGATGACCTTGAAAAATCGCCGAAAAAGCCCAATCAGAGAGTACAGCAAAGATTTATATCGGCGTGGCCAGCCCGGAAAAACAGCGAAAGGCGGCGGCGCAGATGAACGGCTCCTCCATCCTCCTAGTGGTGGTTCAGGCGTGGCTCCCCCAGCCACGCTATTTTTTTGTCCGGAAATTGTTGATTTGGCACGAATCAGGCCTTGTAACTTGCAACCGGCTTTTGTAATATCCGCCGTCTTTCTGAAACGGCTCAGCCTAACGAGTGAACAGATGAAAACAGTATCAACCAGACCGCAGGACGTGAAACACGATTGGTACGTGGTGGACGCCACCGATAAGGTGCTCGGCCGCCTGGCTACCGAAATTGCCCGTCGCCTGCGTGGCAAACACAAGCCTGAATACACGCCGCACGTGGATACCGGCGACTACATTGTTGTGGTCAATGCCAACAAGATTCACGTTACCGGTAACAAGGAACAGGCCAAGACCTATTACCATCACACCGGCTATATTGGCGGCATCAAGTCCATTACCCTGGACAAGCAGCGTGCCAAGGCTCCGGAGCGAATCATTGAATCTGCTGTACGCGGTATGCTGCCCAAGGGTCCCCTGGGTCGCGCCATGTTCCGCAAGCTGCGTGTATACGCAGGTGCCGAGCATGATCATACTGCCCAGCAGCCGAAAACCCTCGACATCTAAGGGATCCCAAAGGGTAAATCCATGGCAGATAACCAATATTACGGCACTGGCCGACGCAAATCCTCCACCGCGCGTGTGTACCTGCGTCCAGGTTCAGGCAATATCACGATCAACAAACGCACGTTGGAAGAATACTTCGGTCGCGAAACTTCCCGCATGATCGTGCGTCAGCCGCTGGTCACCACAAACCTGAAAGACAAGTTTGATATTCTGGTGAACGTCAATGGCGGTGGCCCTAATGGCCAGGCCGGCGCGATACGCCACGGCATCACCCGCGCACTGATGGAATACGACGAAGCCCTGCGTAGCGCACTTCGCAAGGCCGGCTTTGTTACCCGCGATGCGCGTGAGGTGGAACGCAAGAAAGTCGGCCTGCACAAGGCTCGCAAGCGTCCGCAATACTCCAAGCGCTAAGCTCGGGCGCCATACTCAGTATTACCTGCCGCCCTTTCCAGGGCGGTTTTGGTTTCTGAACAGTTTTGGGGAATCGTCTAACGGCAGGACAGCGGACTCTGACTCCGTCAATCTAGGTTCGAATCCTAGTTCCCCAGCCAATATAAAAACCCGCCTTGAGCGGGTTTTTATATTGGGGTTGATAACTGGGACGACACCCGGAGTCCGAGACGAGGGTGCGCATGACAAACGCGCCGGCGTTTTATGCGAGCATTGTGAGAATCCGACCAGAACGAGCTTGCGAGTTCAGGAAGTGCCCAATAAACCCCTGAAAGGGGTTTTAGGGCCTAGTTCCCCAGCCAACACAAAACCCGCCTAGAGCGGGTTTTGTGTTGGGGTTGACCGCAGCCAGGATGCCGCCCGGAGCCAAAGACCACGGCGCACATAGTGGAGCGGCTCACGGCGATTCTATGTGAATCAGGCTCGACCCTGGAGTCGGGGGTGACGCAAAAAGAACATCGCGCTCTGCGAAAACCGGGACAGAAGCCGCTATAATTTCGAGAAGTCGCTTTGTTGCGAGCCGCCCGGAAGCATGGGTAGCAGTGCCAATTATTGCGTGGATAGCTCAAAAATATACCGGTTGTACTTGCTGTCGCATGAAATACACAGTTTTTTTCATTGATGTATTGATGTCGAAGGCTTCAGCTTTGGGGCGATTCCTTGTATTAATCCACCAAAACAATACCTTAAATCCAATAATGCGAAAATCTGAGATGTTTTCCCTATAATTACCGCTTATTTCAGGCCCTTAGCAACCGCTTATCCATATGCATGTAGCATATATACAACAATTTGACCTTTTGTCGTATATTAGCAATTGCTTGTTGTGTTTTACGCAACAGCTGTGTTTAATAGCGGCCGTATTGCAGGAATGCGATGCGACTTAAGTTAACTTGGGTTTTAAAACTGTAACCATATAACTAACCTCATCAGGAGGATTTACATGAACAAGAAGTTACTGACGATGGCTGTTGGTACTGCTCTCGCTATGGGCGCGATGAATGCCAATGCCGAAACTACTGCGTACGGTCAGCTGCAAATGGAACTGGCCAGCGTAACTAAAGATATCGATTCCGATAACGTTGGCGTTACCACTGCTGACGGTAACAACAGCGACAACCAATCCGGTCTGGACGCTGACGACAACAAGCGCGGCCGTCTGGGCATCAAGGCCTCTGAAGACCTGGGCAATGGCATGACTGGCCTGGCCAAGTTCGAATGGCAGGTTGATACTTCCAATGCCAATCTTACTGATGGTACTCGCGAAGCCCTGGTTGGTCTGAAGGGCGGTTTCGGTACTATCGAAATCGGTCAGCTGAAAGGCGCCTACAAGTACACTGGCGGTGTTATGTATGATGCCTTTGTGACCACCTTCCTGGAAGCTCGTGGCAGCAACGGCGCCATGTTGGGTAATGACATTCAGACTGGTGAACTGGGCAACAACAAGGCCAAGGCCTGGTTGCAGCACGCTTTCGTTCAGGACGCGCTGAACTACAAGAACAAGTGGGGCATCGTTTCTCTGTGGGTTACCCTGGGTCTGCAAGGCCTGAACACTGAAACCAGCGACGACCGTAACACCCTGGGCGATATGGCTCTGGCTGTTTCTGTTGGCGACAAGAACTGGGAAGCCTTTGTTGCCATGGTTGGCAAGGAAGTGCGTAACAACAATGGTGCTGGTACTCTTCAGAACCGCGGCGGCTTCGGCGCTACCAAGATTGGCGGCAAGTTCAAGTTCGGCGGTGGCAGCATGAGCCATACCATCAAGCTGCAGCTGGAATCTTTCGCGCTGATCGGTGACGAACAGGTTGATATCGACACTGGCAATGCTACCTTCGGTTCCGCGACTGCCGCTGTTATTGATGATGAGATGACTGGTTCGGCCACCTTCTTAGGTTACGATCTGGGTCTGGGTAACACCACCATCACTCTGCAGGCTGGTAACAGCGTACAGAGCCTGGACAACCAGGACGGCACCACTGCTGGCGACTACGACCGCACCCGCACTTACACTGCGCTGGGCGTGACTCACAAGTTCAGCAAGCAGACTCGCGTGTTTGCCGGTTTCCGTACCACGGTTCAGGAAACTGACAACCTGCCAGTTGGCGCCGCTGATCCTACGCTTACTACCTCTGTGGTCAGTGTAGGCCTGCGCAAAGACTTCTAATCGAGTTCTCGATAGGAAGACGGAACGGGGTGCTTCGGCACCCCGTTTTTTTGCATCCCCGGTCATGGCGCAATAAGTGGAATCCAGTGTTGCACCGCTGATGCGAACTTCTCCGGTTCGCTTCGACAGGCCGGAATTTGCGCTTGTCCCTTGTTTCCCTTTCTATGCTACAGTTCCGCCAAAATCATCATGAGATCCGAGCTGGCATGATAAAAGCAGGCATTATCGGTGGCACCGGCTATACCGGGGTTGAGTTGTTACGCTTATTGGCGGTGCATCCTGAAGTCAGTCTTCAGTTGATTACCTCTCGCGGAGAAGTGGGCAGGCCAGTAGCTGACTTATTCCCGAGTTTGCGTGGTCACGTGGACCTGGTGTTTTCAGAACCCGATACTGAAAAACTGGCTCAGTGCGACGTCGTATTTTCGGCGACGCCCAATGGCATCGCCATGCAGCATGCGCCGGACTTGCTGGCTGCCGGCACCCGCGTAATTGATCTGGCCGCGGATTTTCGAATCAAGCATGTGCCGACCTGGGAAAAGTGGTATGGAATGAGCCACGCTTGCCCGGAACTGGTTGAGGAAGCGGTGTACGGCTTGCCCGAGATCAATCGCGAAAAAATTCGCCAAGCCAGGCTGGTAGCGAATCCCGGTTGCTACCCTACGGCGGTACAGCTTGGATTCATGCCTTTGATTGAGGCAGGACTGGTAGATACAGACTCTCTGGTTGCTGATGCCAAGTCCGGCGTATCCGGAGCCGGCCGTGGCGCCAATGTCGGAACCTTGTTGGCGGAAGCCGGTGACAGCTTCAAGGCCTACGCGGTTCCGGGTCACAGGCACTTGCCTGAAATTCGCCAGGGCCTTGCCATCATGCACGGTGCTGATGTGGGCCTCACGTTTGTGCCCCATCTGGTACCAATGATTCGGGGTATTCATGCAACCTTGTATGGCCGGATCAAGCCGGGTACAGACATCAGTATTGCCGAGTTGCAAACCTTGTACGAGAAACGCTATGCCATTGAACGTTTTGTTGATGTGTTGCCGGCAGGCAGTCATCCCGAGACCCGTTCGGTTCGAGCAATCAATACCTGCAGAATTGCGATTCATCGTCCACAAGGTGCTGACACGTTGGTAGTGTTATCCGTAATTGATAACCTGGTGAAAGGTGCAGCCGGCCAGGCAGTGCAGAATATGAACATCATGTTTGGTGTTAACGAAACCATGGGGCTTGATCAGCCCGCAGTGCTGCCTTGATTCGAACCCGTTGCTGCTCGTCCGGTTTCCCGGGTGCGCCGATGATCGAGAGATTGTGAGGGATGGCTGGTCAGCCACTGATCAAACGGATCAATGCATCGGGTTTGTCTGTTGACGCCCGGGAGTTATACTTGGAAAACAGCAAGAAGTAAGCCGAAGTTAAAATGTTTCAGAAAAATCGTACCAGTGAAATGATCGTAAAACCGGCATGGTCACCCAAAGCCAAAATGACCATAGCTGGCATTGTTGCCTTGGTTGTCGTGTTAGGTGGAACCGGGCTATATAACTATGGCCTGAACACCGCCGGGTTTAAAAAAATGCTTGCGAACCAGCAGGTGTCAAGCCTGGAGTCTCGTGTAACCGCGCTGCAGGAGGAAAATCAGGATCTTCGTGATGCCCTGGCTCGCGCCGAGCGCACTTTGCAAATGGATCAGACGGCGTACCAGGAGCTGGAAGGCACCTTGGCAGGCTCTTCCGGGGAAATTGCCAAGCTGCGGGAAGAGCTGAATTTTTATCGAAACATCATTTCACCACCCAACAAAAAGGGTGGTTTGCGAATCCAGAGCATGAAGCTGGAGCCGACGCGGAAAAACGGCGAATTCAGTTACAAGCTGGTTCTTATTCAGGCGCTCACTCATGAGCAAACCATCCGGGGCGACGCCAAGTTTGAAGTAACCGGAATGCAGGCAGGAAAAACGGCCACCATAAGCTTTCCGGAATCCAAGCCAATTGATGTGAACTTCCGTTACTTTCAGGATGTTGAGGGCAAGTTGGCATTACCCGGCAATTTTGAACCCAGGCAAATCAGGGTGCAGGTGACTACCCGTGGCCGCAACGCCCAAACCGTTGAAGCAGTCTACACTTGGCCGCGCGCCTGACTACCCAATTAGGAGACAGCATGAAAAAGCAGAACGACAAACCGTGTAACACTATTGATACGCTGATTGGTGTCAATACCGAAATCAAGGGCGATATCAGCTTTAATGGCGGATTGCGTGTTGATGGCAAGGTTATTGGCAATATTCTGGCAGGCAATGACAAGAGCAGCACCCTGGTGCTGAGTGAGCATGCGCTGGTGAAGGGCAATATCGCGGTCCCGCACCTGGTGATAAATGGCCGTATTGAGGGTAATGTTTCCGGTGCTGAAAGTATCGAATTGCAGGCGCAGGCCGAGATCGTCGGCGATGTTCACTACCGAATGATCGAAATGGCCCTGGGGGCCAGCGTCAACGGCAACCTGGTTCGAGACGATTCCGAAACCAGGAGCTCGGTCACTCCCCTGAAAACAGTAGCCGGGGGAGCGGAAGACGACAATTAGCGTTGTCGTTGGCCGACAAAAGCCTGACTTATTTGCTCAAGTATTAAAACCTGCTAATATTGCCCCGTTGCAGCGTGGGATCGATGGCCGGAGGCAGTGCTTCCGGGCTCCCTGTTGCGGGTTCAATCCGGTTTCCGGAAAGCATATTGAGGGTAGTGAAGATGAGCGAAACAATGGCCGATCCATTGGTGTTTACTGACGCGGCAGCCAACAAGGTCAGGCAGTTGATTGAGGAAGAGGGAAACCCCAATCTGAAGCTGCGTGTTTACATTCAGGGTGGCGGCTGTTCAGGATTCCAGTACGGATTCACTTTTGATGAAACGGTTGCCGAGGGTGATACCAGCGTGATCACCAACGAGGTCACCATGTTGGTGGACCCGATGAGCATGCAATACCTGATGGGCGCAGAGATTGATTACAAGGAAGATCTTCAGGGTGCCCAGTTTATCGTAAAAAATCCCAACGCCTCGACAACCTGTGGCTGCGGATCATCGTTTGGCGTGTAGCGAAAAATAAACGGGTGACATCAGGAGTCGCGATAACCTCGCGGCTTTTTTGTTTATCTTCAATGTGTCTGCGTTTGTTACACCGGATCGGGTTGGTGAACCTGTCCCAGGATAACCGCCTGTTTTGCGCCGGTGACTGATGGAATATTTCCCGGGCGACCGGCGAGCGTTTCCCGGGCCAGCCAGGCAAACGCTGCTGCTTCCACCCAGTTCGGATCCAGGCCCAGCGCCATGGTGGTATCTACCGGAATATCTCCCATATGAACCTGTAATTGCCGCATCACCGCTTTGTTATGAGCACCGCCTCCGCAAACGTAAACCCGTTCCGTGTCGTGGTGCTGACTGTGTATTGCTTGCGTGATACTTCGTACCGTCAGTTGAAGCAGGCTTGCCTGGACCACCGCGGGCTCCAGTGATCGGTTGAATTGCTCCAGTGTGTCGTGCAGCCACGGAAGATTGAAATACTCACGGCCGGTGCTCTTGGGAGGTGCCATCTTGAAATAGGCATCATCCAGCATCAGTGCGATCAGGTCTTCGTCGGCAGCAGCGTCTTGCGCCCAGGTGCCGTCTCGATCAAAGGGTTGCTGCCGGTGCGTTTCGATCCAGCGATCCATAAGGGTGTTGCCGGGGCCGGTATCGGAACCGCCGAGAATATGGCCCCCGGTATCAAGCAGTGAGATATTGGCAATACCCCCTATATTGAGAATGACGCAGGCCTTTCCTGTCTCACCCGCGAGCCAGCCATGAAACGCAGGTGCCAGCGGCGCTCCTTGTCCACCCGCCAGAATATCGGCAGTTCGAAAATCGTAAACAGTGGTAATGCCAGTGCGATTCCCGATGATGCTGCCATCACCAATCTGCAAACTGTAAGGCGGATCAGCATTGGGCGCGTGATGCACAGTCTGGCCGTGAGAGCCAATAGCGTGAATAACGGATGGATCGACTCCGGACTGACTGAGAAGTTCCAGTGCCGCGTCAGCAAACGCTTCACCGATTTCGAAATCCAGGTCTATGACCTGGTCACGGGTCAGTTGCGTCTGCTTGCAGGCCGTGTGTATCCGGGCCTTGAGTGAAGCGGAATAGTCCGTAGAGGAGGCCGCGATTACCACCTGGTCACGCTGGTCAAAATCGACTATCGCTGCATCGATGCCGTCGACGCTGGTTCCGGACATGAGGCCAAGATAGTACACAGCGTTTAGTAGCCTAGTCAGCGTTGGCGAGGCGAGTGTTGCCTGTCAACACATCCAGTTGTGCAGTCAGTGTCCGGGCCTTGGCCTGAAACGACTCACGTAGCGCTGCGTGAATGGGTTCTGACTTGGGGAAGCTGTAGTTGAGCGGGTTGTGGTGCTGATTGTTGACGCGGAATTCATAATGCAGGTGAGGGCCACTGGCCAGCCCGGTTTTGCCGACTCGGCCGATGAGTTGTCCCTGTTTCACCGAAACGCCTTTACGCATGTTTCGTTCAAATCGGGACATGTGGGCGTACAAGGTGCTGTATCGACTGCCGTGTCGAACAATGATTGTGCGTCCGTAGCCGCCTTTCCATCCGGCAAATACCACGGTACCGTTTGCGGTGCTGCGCACCGGGGTGCCGGTGGGTGCTGCGTAGTCTACACCCTTGTGGGCGCGCCATCGTTTCAGCACGGGATGAAAGCGCTTGCGTGTGAACCTTGAGCTGATTCGGCTGAATTTGACCGGCGAACGCAGAAATGTGCGCCGTAAACTGTGACCATCCGGTGTGTAGTAGCCTATTAGACCATTGGCGTCCTTGTGGGAAATGGCCCGGTATGCCTGTCCCTGGTTAATGTATTCGGCAGCCAGCACGTTGCCCGTGCCCACATGAACGCCATCGCGGAACAGCATTTCATATACCAGTGCGAATCGGTCACCTTCGCGAACATCCAGGGCAAAATCGATATCCCAGCCAAACATTTCGACCATTTGTGCGATCAGGCGATCATCAAGCCCGGCGTCCTGGCCGGCCATGTAAAGTGAATGATCAATTACCCCGGTTGCATAACCCGGGCGCACTTCGATATCCAGTGTCTCGCGGGACAGCTTGAAAGTGTCCCCATCCCGGGAGAGGGTTAGTCGGGAATCCAGCGAGGCAGGGTAGATCAGGCGATGAAGCTCGTTCCCGTCTAGTTGCAGTGTCAGCGTCTGCCCCTGGCGGAGGCTGCGGAAGTCCCTAATTTTTAGCGATGAAATGGCGCCCAGGTCGGCCGGGCTGACATTGTGGCGTCGCAAGGCATGAATCAGCGTATCGTTTCGGCGAATCGTTGCCGTCTCCAACCGCAGGTTACTGACCTGTTGCTGACGAATTTGACCCTTGGTCTGTGGCAATTGCGGATCGAGAACAAACTCTGTTTTTGATCCGTCCGGGTTGGCAATACTGACCAGGCTGAGCGCGGCTCCAGGGCTTGCCGCGTCGGCATTCATATCCCCGGTATTTGAATCCGAATTATGAATGTTGGCCAATGCAGCGGAAGCGATGCCTGCCGCCAACAATAGCCACAGGCTGCGATGGCGCAGTTGCCGTTGTCGCGCCATGCGTCTTAACTGGGCCAAGCGTAACTTGACAGTGTTGTTATTCAAGGGTGTTATGCCCCTTATCTGTATTATTTTATTAAGTTTATCTGTAAACTCACTGATTTGTAAGTACTTTATTTGCGATAATACCAAATTTCAGCCCAGACGGGAATGCTGCTCCGACAAGGTGGCTGTGATACCCTTCGCGCGGTTTTTTCAGGATTCAGGATTGTCATGACAAATAACGACATATTTGCCGAACTCAAGCGCGGAACAGAGGAAATCCTGCTCGAGGATGATCTAAAACAGCGGCTGGCCGAAAATCGTCCACTGCGAATCAAGGCCGGGTTTGATCCCACGGCACCTGACATTCACGTTGGCCATACTGTGCTTATTAATAAGATGCGCCAGTTCCAGGATTTGGGTCATGAAGTCATTTTCCTGATCGGCGACTTCACCGGCATGATCGGTGACCCAACGGGTAAAAACAGTACTCGACCACCCCTGACTCGTGACGAAGTGATTGAAAATGCCAGGAGTTATGAAGAACAGGTTTACAAGATACTGAATCCCGAGAAGACGTTGGTCATGTTTAATTCAAGCTGGATGAACGAAATTGGTTCTGCAGGCATGATTCAGTTGGCCGCACGCCATACGGTAGCTCGAATGCTGGAGCGCGATGATTTCAGCAAGCGCTACAGTTCCGGCAAACCCATTGCCATACATGAGTTCCTGTACCCATTGGTGCAAGGTTACGATTCTGTTGCGATCAAGGCTGATGTTGAGCTGGGGGGTACCGACCAGAAATTCAATATGCTGGTGGGCCGCGAGCTGCAGAAAGATTATGGCCAGAAACCGCAGGTGGTAATGACCGTGCCGATTCTTGAGGGTACTGACGGGGTTAACAAGATGTCCAAGTCCCTTGGTAATTATATTGGCATCAACGAGTCACCTGATGAGCAATTCGGAAAAATCATGTCCATATCGGATGAGCTGATGTGGCGTTATTTTGAGCTTTTAAGTTTCAGGCCGCTTGCCGAAATCAGTAGCCTGAGACAAAGCGTGGACCAGGGTGCCAATCCACGGGATATCAAGTTCCAGTTGGCGGATGAAATTATTACCCGGTTTCACGGATCGACCGAAGCAAAAAAAGCACAGGAAAATTTCATTGCCCGCTTCCAGAAAGGAGCGTTGCCCGAGGATATGCCGGAGCTGACTGTTGAATCCGACAATGGCCGTATCGCCATTGCCAATTTGCTAAAAGAGGCCGGTTTGACCGCCAGTACTTCTGACGCATTGCGTATGCTGAAGCAGGGCGCAGTCAAGATTGATGGAGAACGGGTTGAAGACCGCGCGCTGGCGATTGAGTCAGGAAAAACAATTGTTGCCCAGGTCGGGAAACGCCGCGTCGCACGGATTACTGTTAATTAACCCAATACTTCATAAAATCACATTAAATTTTACAGGGCTTAACATTTCCTAACGGTTTTTCACCCTCAAGCTGTTCTACACTATGGTGGAATGTTGTGGTTAGGCCGACCATGACATGAAACCCTGTTTACAACATGGAGGGTTGTTTTCTACTCCTCTGGATTATGAGCGCGCAAATTCACCCGGAAACCGCAACCAGCCTCCCTGCAGAAAGGCTGAAATCGGCGCAACTTGCCAATATGAATGGTGCTATGCCGACGGCGTTGGCATACGGCCTTATTATTGGAGCCGCGTTGATCGGAATGCTGTGGCAGAGTTTCGATTCTTACGTGCCACTTTACTGGTATGCCGCGCTGGTCATTGTAAGCCTGTTGAGGGCGCTGATCGTACCGGGCATCGTGGGCAAAAACTCTAAGCCGTTGATAGGATTGGATACGCTTGAGAGCCGGATATTCTGGACCATGGTCGGTGTCGTGTTCTCGGGGTTGACCTGGGGCTCAACAGCGTTCCTGCTGTTCAGTGATGACCCGATAATGCAAATCTTCCTGGCCTTTATCCTGGGCGGCCTGAGCGCAGGAGCAACAACCACCCTTTATGCAAATCGTCTGGCTGGATTTGGCTTTCTGTGCCTGACCCTTGTACCGCTTTGTATCCGGTTCCTTGTTATGCCCGAGTCACTGGACCAGGTTATGGGAATCATGATGTTTTTGTTTTGCAGTGGAATGATGTTGAGCGTGGCAAGGGCGAACAGGCAGTTTGTTCAGTCTGTCTTTGACGCGTACCAGGCGGCAACCATCCCGGCGATCAGGGAAGACTGGCGTCGCATGAAAGGTCGCGCCGATGAAGGCGAGCGAATTATCCAGAATTATATTCGGATGATGAGCCAGACGCACGATGCAGTTATCGGATTTGATCTTGATCTGAAAATCAATTTCTGGAGCGACGCTGCCGAGACTATTCTAGGTTATCGCGCCAATACGGTGCTGGGAAAATCAATTCTGGATCATGTAATAGATACGGATATCAAGGGATTAAAAGCGGAAATTCCGGAGCGTATGCGTATGGAAGATTACCTGGAAAAGGAAATCAGGTTTGCCCGGGAATCCAATGAACCGATATTCCTGAAAATGTCCATGATACTGGTTCGCAATGATGATGGTGAACCCGAAGCCGTGATTGCCTATCTTGCAGACATTGATGAGCTGAAAAAAACAGAGCTGGCCCTGATCAGTTCCGAGAAAAAATACAAGAGTGTTGTCAATTCACTGCCGCTGGGCATGATTATATTTGAGTCATCAAAAAGCAGTGAATTGATACCCAGGGATTACAATCCGGCTGCTGATCGTATTCTCGGTATTGATTGCAGTATCTACTCCGAAAGGCCGGTAGAACAGTGTTTTCCAGAGTTGGCGATTTCGGATATTTCGGAACGTCTGCATGAGGTGGTGAGGACCGGCAATCCCTGGTCAAGTGAACAGATCAGGTATTGCGATGACGAAATCGGTGGCGGCTTTATGGTGCACGCCTTCAAGATAGATGAAAACAGGGCCGCGCTGTGTTTTGTTGACATTACCGCCCGCTTGAGGGCTGAACGTGCGTTGCGCGAAAACGAGGCGCAACTGGATTTCCTGGTAACCGGCAGTCCGGTGGTGATTTATTCGTGCAAAATAACAGAGACAGCATTTGTGCCCACGTTTGTCAGCAGGAATATTTCGGAGATTCTCGGCTATAGTCCGGATGAATGCTTGGGTAATCCCGGTTGGTGGCCGGAGCATTTGCATCCTGACGACAAGGCCGCGGCATTCGCCAGTTCCGGCAGAATCTTCTCAGAGAATGCCATCATGCATGAGTATCGCTTCAGGATGCGTGATGACAGTTATCGGTGGATAAGGGATGAGGTCAGGGTTATACGGGACGAAAATGGTGTGGCAACGGAAATCATTGGCTATTGGGCTGATATTTCCGAGCAGAAACGTGCCGAGAAATTCAAGGATGAGTTCATTGCTACCGTAAGTCATGAACTGAGAACACCGTTGACGTCAATTCGTGGTGCGCTCGGCCTGCTGGAAGGCGGCGTGGCATTTGCCAGCCAGGAAGATTTTTCAAGGATGATTTCCATAGCCAGCAGCAATAGCGAACGCCTGTTGTTGTTGATCAACGATATTCTCGATATCCAGAAACTGGATTCAGGGGTTAGCCAGTTTGTTTCGACGACGTTTGAGCTGGGTTCATGGCTGGAGGGGGTGGTGCACGATAACGTACCGTTTGCCGGCCAGTTTGGTGTTGAAATCCGGGTAGACCTGAAGCAACGGGAGCAA